>TARA_R110002050_G_scaffold30928_3_pt1 | contig 16174 bp, 17 predicted proteins | sample TARA_R110002050 | Tara Oceans TARA_R110002050 (sample SAMEA4396988) | marine metagenome | biome: Polar Biome; feature: [DCM] deep chlorophyll maximum layer (ENVO:01000326); material: water (ENVO:00002006), including particulate matter (ENVO:01000060) such as... | depth 25 m
GCCATTGGCATCTCCACCCATGGCTACGTATAATACATCTAAGGCTGAGTCATATTCCGTAGAAATCGCATTACCGATATTCGGAACTACATTACGAGTCCAAGCATTACCATTAGCGGTAAAGTTGTAAACGCTCTCCACACCTGCTTGTGAATTACTATGAATAGTAACAAAAGTTCTTTCTGGACTCCACTCAATTCTGGTAGGATTAGGCATAAAGTTAGGATCGCGGAAAGGATCATCTGGACTAGTTGCAATTGTAATATCAGCACGCTCTAAGTTATTAGTTCCGCCATTGATAGGGAAGAACTTAGGAGCACTTAAGGTAAAGTTAGTAGCTGAAATTCCTGGAATCCAAGTTACATATTGATTACGTAATTCAAATTGACCTCCATTGGAAGCTACTACGAACATATTATCCGTATTTTCTTGTCCAGGCCATTTCTCATTATTGTCAATCGCAATTGATCTACCACTATGAGCAAAAGTCAATGATTCTCCTTTATTGATGTTGATTAAGTTACGATCTAACTCATAAACTCCACCATTACCTTGACCGAAAGCATCTCCAGTAGTCACATAAAATCTTCTTGCTGCACCAACGATGTCATTAGCAGATCTTCCTGGTAATGGAATTTCGCGGAAAGAACCTTCCCAGAACTCATCATTAATATAATCATAATCGATTCTAGTAACAACTGCACCATCATGACCTGATAATAAATAACCTGAAGTAGCGGTGGATCTTTGACCCGCCATCATAATTTCGTAGTTACCAGAACCCGCATTTACGTCACCGTAAACCTCGTGGTAGTCTGCATCAAAAAAGTCTACACGATCTTTAAATTCATATTGACCAATGCCTACTTGTTTGTAAGCAGTAATGGAACCACCTACTTTAGGACCTGATCCATTTACATTATAGGAGTTTGTGTTTTGACCAGCAACCTCAGCGGCATGCCAAACTACAAAAACGATATCGTTAACCGTCCAAGCAGCAGATGCGCTCAAATCCATTACTGCCGCTGCTCCAGTTAAATTTTCTGTTCCTGGTATTCCAGAAGCAGCTAAATTTAATTGCACTGGCTCAGCCCAACCACGGTAAGTGTAGTTTGCTTGTACACCAGATGCTTTACCTGAAAGTCCAAATGACTGTGCCATTGGAGTGATCATGCCTTGCAATTCTGATGCTTCGTAATTCTTAACAAAGAGATTACCTGAGTTTCCGCCTGGGGTAGAATTCAAGGCCTCTTCTCTGTTACAGCTCGCCAAAAAGGCCGCTGCGGCTAAAAAAAGTGTGATTTTTTTCATTGTCTGTTTAATTATGGGTAATAGTATAATGGGCAAATGTAGCAAAAAATCTTATAAGAAATAATTTGTGTATAAATATTTTATTCTGCTATTCAGCAACTTACACAATCAATATATACTTTACACTATCATAAATTGCGTTAAATGGTACCCTTTTTTCGATTAACTATATGCTACTATCACTTTTTCATCTATTCTTTGGCAAAATATTGGAATTAGTCCCTTTATCACCAAAAATTAGTGCTTGATTTTTTTGGTAAGATTCTTCTTTTCCTGCCTACTATGCATTGGTTAAAAAACCAAAAGTCATCTTAAAATAACCTAATTTCGGCTGTGAAGTAGTTGATGAACCTTAGCCAAATTCCCGTACAATGGTAAATTTAAATATGGAGCATTAATCTTATTCCGGAGTACTTTCAAATTGTCGGAAGCTAGATTTTGTATTGAATTGGAAGTCCCATCTTAGACTTCATCATATGCAGGGATAGTTTTAAGCAGTTCCTCGCCTTTTACCACAATGCAATTCCACTAAAAAAAAGCCTCCCCTTTTGAAAAAAGGAAGGCTCCAAAACTTAATCTAAGACCGGAATTTCTATTAAGCTTAATCCAGCTTAGTGAGTAACCGTCTTAGTTTTCAAACTATTTTTAAAACTTATCTCTCTGGATGAAGTAAACTCCTTGACTACCTGCCGCAACTGCTATGTTTCTACTTCCGTAGATCGTGATTTCTTTAACGTCGTTAATGGTGGGAGTCATAGTGGTTACACCATCAGAAAGAAGTTTAGATCCAATCGCTGGATCGGCAAACTCACCTACTACGTCATAGTCATTAATTAATGGAGATTGACCAGCGAATCTATCTAAGGCAATAACTTTAACGGCTTTCCCATTTACATCTCCGCCCATTGCAACATAAAGTACATCTAAAGCTGGATCGTACTCAGTTGAAATAGCATTACCAATATTAGGAATTACACCTAAGGTATAAACACCAGGAGTACCAGTAGAAACTAGATTGTATACCGACTCAGCCCCAAAGTTAACACTGTTTAAAGTGATGAAAGTTCTTTCAGGCGACCAGTTAATTCTAGTTGGAATAGGATTTAGGTTAGGATCACGGAAAGGATCATCTGGACTAGTCGCAATGGTTAAATCGCCACGTTCATTATTCAGGGTCACGTTAGGTGTGGCCAAATTTAGCGGCGTTCCTAAAGCAAAATTAGTTGCTGAAATACCAGGGTTCCATGAAACGAATTGACGATATATTTCGAAATTAAAACCCAAACTACCTCCTACCACAAACAATTGATCAGTGTTTTCGGTACCAGGGAGCTTTTCGTTATTATCAATCGCAATTGACCTTCCGCTATAACCATTACTAAGCGATGCTCCTTTATTGACGTTGATTAAGTTGCGATCTAGCTCATAAACTCCACCAGTTCCTTGTCCATAAGCATCGCCAGTAGTCACATAAAATCTTCTTGCTGCGCCAACTATGTCATTAGCAGATCTTCCTGGTAGGGGAATTTCTCGGAAAGAGCCTTCCCAAAACTCATCATTAACATAATCATAATCGATTCTAGTAACAACTGCACCATCATGACCTGATAATAAATAACCTGAAGTCGCGGTTGATCTTTGACCCGCCATCATGATTTCGTAATTACCAGAACCAGCATTTACGTCACCGTAAACCTCATGGTAGTCTGCATCAAAAAAGTCTACACGGTCTTTAAATTCGTATTGACCAATACCTACTTGTTTGTAAGCGGTAATGGAACCACCTACTTTAGGACCTGATCCATTTACGTTGTAAGAACCGGAGTTCTGAAAACCGCCGTTTCCATCAGAAACTTCAGCGGCATGCCAAACTACAAAAACGATATCGTTTACCGTCCAAGCCGCAGATGCGCTTAAATCCATGTAACGAGCTGCTCCTGATAAATTTTCAGTACCAGCGATTCCTGATAAAGTTAAATCTAGTCTCACAGGCTCAGCCCAACCACGATAGGTATAATTTGCTTGTACACCAGCTGCTTTACCTGAAAGTCCAAATGATTGTGCCATTGGAGTGATCATGCCTTGCAATTCTGATGCTTCGTAATTCTTAACAAAGAGATTACCTGAGTTTCCGCTATCGGTAGAACTTAAGGCTTCTTCTCGATTGCAACTGGCTAAAATGGCTGCAGCTGCTAAAAAAAATGTTGTTTTTTTCATGATTGGAAAATTATGGGTCCAAAATAGAGTTCGAAGTTACGAAAAATTAGTATTGAAAATAATTTACTTGAATGTACTTAAATCTACTAATCAGTTACTTATATCTTAGATATATCTCAAGCACTATCATTAAAACACAATTTTAGATAGCTATTCTTTTAAACACATTAAACTATTCTTAGATTTCACCCTCCAATAGACATAGATTAGTTTCGATCAAATGATAGAGCCGAAAGAGTGGAAAGAATGGTTACAAGAAAAGCGCTTTGAACCTTTGTTCAATGCCTTAGTGGATCAGTTCACCGAGCCTTTATATTGGCAGGCTAGAAAATTGGTCGCACGCCACGATTTAGCCGATGATGTTCTGCAAGATTCTTTTATCAGTGTGTGGAAAGCCCTCCCGAATTTTAAGGCTGAATCTAATTTCTATACTTGGCTTTTTCGTATTGTAAGCAATCAGTGTTTTGCCTGTCTTAAAAAAGAGCAGCGATATACCGAAATTAACGGTAATTCCTTGGCCAGTTTAAACGATGATCCCTTTTTTAATGGTGACAAAGCCTTACTGGATCTTCACAAAGCAATAAGCAAACTTCCAGTAAAACAGCAACTGGTTTTTAAACTGCGCTACTTTGAAGATATGCCTTACAATGAAATGAGTAAAGTCCTAGAAACTTCCGAAGGCGCTTTAAAAGCATCCTACCATCACGCGAAAGAAAAAATAAAAAAAAGCTTTCACCTCGATTAAACTATTTCTTCCAGAAAAGGTCTAACAATTAGTTATGAATAATTCCGAATACAAAATCCCCGAAGGCTATTTTACCCAAAAGAAAGCAGCTCTTAAACAAATCCCTCAGCAGGAAAGGAGAATTTTTAAGCTACCTCGCTGGCAAAAAGGCCTCACCATGGCGGCAAGCCTTGCACTTTTAATAGCGACAGGTATTTATTACTTAAATTTTAATAGCAACAGCGAAGAAAGTTTAAATAAAGTAAGCCTCTCTGCCCTCGATGAATTTATTAGCTATAGCCCGTACTCCGCCTACCCTGAAACCTACCTGTATGAAGAAAGCGATTTCGACCTAGAAGAGATGCAATCCGAACAACTTTTCGATGAAGAACAATTAGATAGTTACCTTGATCAATATTCAAACGAATTTTTATAAAGATGAAAAAACAGATTTGCCTCCTCCTAATACTTTGTAGCTCATTTTTTCTCGAAGCGCAAAGACATGAAAGGGATTTCGAAAAAATTGAATCCTTTAAAATCCAATACCTCACTGAAAAACTAGACCTCAGTCCGGAAATGGCTCAAAAATTTTGGCCGGTGTATAATCAATACCAAAAAGAAACACGAGAGATCCTGAAAGGACATCGAGATTTCCCGCCGGAAGAACGCGATAAAATTGATTTTGAAGCAATGAGCGATGCAGAGCTAGAGAAAATGATTTTAAGTCAGCTCAACGATCAAAAAAAGCTCTCCGAACTTAAAATCCAATACTTCGAAAAGTTTAAGGCCTGCCTAGGAACCCGCGGCGCAGCCAACTATTATAGAGCCGAATTAGACTTTCACCGACGCTTGATGCGCGAGTTGGGAAAAAGAAGAAGAAATAGCCCCTAATTTTTTAAAAAAAATAGAATCTTTTAATATTCTATTCTTACATTTGCCGACCCAAAATATATGGGACCAACATGGTGGTTGTAGCTCAGTTGGTTAGAGCATCGGTTTGTGGTACCGAGGGTCGCGGGTTCGAATCCCGTCTTCCACCCCAAAGCCTTCCTCTTAAAAAAGGAAGGCTTTTTTATTTCTTGGCCAGCAACTCCTCCCTAACCAGCATTTTTTTATAATTTAGGGCTCCCTTTATCCCCTAGTACTTCAGGACCAAACCCAAACATGAAAAAGTTAGACATTGTAGATTTTCTCAAAGGTTTCTCGATGTTAACTATCGTACTTTACCACTACCTGAATAAAATTGATCTACCTTCTTATCTGCTTACCGCCAGTCGATTCGGCGGAACTGGCGTTCATCTTTTTATTTTTCTCTCTGGTTTTGGCCTCTACCTTTCACATCTGCGCAAGCCCATTAGTTATGGTGCTTTTTTAAAGCGTCGCCTTTCTAAAGTTTACCTGCCCTACATTATTATTGTACTTATCTCTGCCTTAATAGCACTTTTTCTGCCCATTTACGACTCTTCGCTTTACGCTTTAGGTGGACATCTCCTTTTTTATAAAATGTTTGACGAATCTATTGTCGGCTCTTACGGCTACCCTCTGTGGTTTATCTCTATGATTCTGCAATTTTACTTGGCCTTCCCCCTTATTGTTTGGTTACGAAAAGTTTTTAAGGGGAAGTCATTTTTAGTTGTCAGTTTCATCATTAGCCTTGGCTGGTCGGCCCTTGTTCTATATTTAGGTAAAGAATCGCTGCGTGTGTACAACAGTTTCTTCTTACAATACCTGTGGGAGTTTGCACTTGGGTTTACGATTGCCCAATGGCTGCAAAAAAGAAACTACCAATTTGAAATAAAAATTCTTCCTTGGCAAAGTCTTAGCCTTGGCTTAATTGTTTGTGCACTTTATGCCACCGCAGCCCTAAAAGGAGGCGACCAAGCCATGTTGTTTAATGATATCCCTGCCTTTTTTGGCTATACCTTATTGGCAGTATGGCTTTATCAAGTGGCCCAGCCAAAAATTAAAAGCTTTTTCCTATTTACCGGAAATATTTCCTATTCCCTTTACTTACTGCATGTGCTTTGCCTAATGATCCTTTTGCAGTTTAGCGATTCTATAAATATCTATCTGCTCCTAGGCCTCGCCCTGATCATTAGCTATATCTTAGCCTTTTACTACCAAAAAATTGTAATTCGTATTTATCGCTTAATAGGTATTTAAGCCGTGCAATCTCAAACTGTCACCGTTCTTCACTTAGCTTCTTGGTATCCTTCAAAGGTTCATCCCACTTTGGGGAATTTCGTGGCAGAACATGTCTTAGCCATACAAACCAAAACTAAGGGGGCCGTTTTGGGTGCCTTTGCGGCAGATGCCAATTCTATTGATTATCGCGTTGAAAATGGTGTACCCGTTTGTCGTGTTTACTTTAAAAAGAAATTGCCCTTTACAAGTTATCTTAATGCTCTGAAACTAGGCTATCAAGAACTAGTTTCCCGCGGATTCACTTTCGACTTAGCACATTTGCACGTTGCCTACCCTGCCGGGCTGTTTTTACTGCGATTAAAGCTACCCTACTTAATATCGGAACACTTCTCTGCTTATCAGAAAAATAGGCGGCAAGACTTAACTCTCGCCCAAAAATTAGCCTCCAAGCTTATCTTCAATAAAGCACAAGTAGTGGCACCTGTTTCTGATCAGTTAGGAATATCGCTCCAAGAATTCGGTGTAAAGAGTCCGCAAGTGACCATTGGAAATGTTGTTAATACCAATATCTTCCACTTCAAACCCAAAGTGGCTTCTAAGGTATTTCGAGTTTTACATATCTCAAGTTTACAGGAGAGTACCAAAAACATTAGCGGTATTATTTCCGCTTTCGCAGATTTCCATAAAAGATTTCCTCTGTCAATTCTTAATATTGGCGGCGATGGCGATGCAGAGGACTTACTCAAGCATATTAAGGAAACTAATCTTCCCCACGAAGCCTATCGTATTTTGCCTGCATTAAGTAAAGAGGCGGTTGCCCGAGAAATAGAAGAATCGGATTGTTTTCTTCTCTTTAGCCATATCGAAAATCAACCAGTAGTAATTTTAGAGTCTCTTTGCATGGGCCGTCCTGTTATAGCTACCCGTGTAGGCGGTATTCCGCAATTGGTAGATAAAAGCCGAGGAATACTAATCGAAGCCAATAAGCAAGGTCATCTCATTGAAGCGCTGGAAGAAATGTATCAAAACCACAGAAATTACAAGGCAAAAAAAATGGCCTCCATCGCCCAAAGTGAATTTGGTTATGAGGCCATCGCCGAAAAATTCTCGCAAGTATATGCTAGCGTACTCCGCTTAGATGCATAAGGTTTGAAAGACCAATATCTTGTGCTTTAATAAAGCCTTCGCCGTATTCTACCCCTATTAACCTACCCATATCTTGCGCCCGATAGCTTACACTATCCATAAAGTTCTTTGAACTGATTACTGTTTTGGGTTCATTAGAATTGGGATCATAAAACTGTGACTCATATGCCTTTATGGAGGCTACCTTGGTATGAATATGTTCACCGATATCCATTATAAAATCTGGTGTTAAGCTCTGAAATTGAATGTAATAGAGTAATAAACTAGGACGATATGGTTCTTGCTCCACTCCGTCATCCGTAGTTTCAATCTTGCGTAAGCCTGCTAAAAAGGAGGCTTCCTTAACTAGAAAAGAACCCCGACCATGGTCGGGATGACGATCTGTAGGAGCATTAGCAATAACTATTTCAGGACGGTATTTTCTAATCATTCGCACCACCTCAAGTTGATGTTCTATATCATTTTTGAAAAAGCCATCCTTAAAACCAAGGTTTTCGCGTACCGCTAAACCCAGTATTTTGCCAGCTGCCTGCGCTTCCTGCAGTCTTATTTCTGCTGTACCACGTGTGCCTAGTTCGCCTTGTGTAAGATCTACTACACCGCATTTATAACCTAAAGAACTCTGTTTAGCTAAAGTACCAGAACAGCTTAGTTCTACATCATCAGGATGGGCACCAAAAGCAAGGATATCTAATTTCATAATCGTTTTAAAAGAAAAACCCCGGTCTAGACCAGGGTTTTAATATAACAAAAATCTTAAAAATTATTTTTTAGACTCACCATTAATGGTGATCGTAGTGCCAGCACCGCTAGTACTTACAGTTCCTTGAGTAATGTTTAAAATGAAGTTTTCGCCGTTGTAAGAAACTCCTAAAACATCATCATAAGTTCCGTTAGCAGAAGAAGATACACCTCTGTATTCGGTAACCGAAGTACCTGAAGAAATGGCTGAAGCTAAATCTTCTTGGGTAGTAATACTGGACCAATCAGCTGGAGTTAATTCAACCATTTTAGTACCGGCATCTAAAGCTACGATAGCAGAAGTAGAACTGTTAGAAGTCCATTTCAAACCAAATTGACTTAGACCAGTAGCAGGATTACCAGCTACTCTTTCCCATGTAAAAGCAGTAGCAGATGATAAAGGAGTAGTACCAGCATCAACTGTTACTGTGAAAGTTTTCACATCTGTGTTGCCATCTTTATCGGTAACCGTAAAAGTGTAAACTGTGTTACCTAAATTAGCACCAGCGCTAACAAAAATTACCGTATCAATATAAGTTTCGTCATCAGCGTTAGAAATGTTGTAAGGGAAAGTGTTTCCTTCTAAGCTTGTTGGAATTGGGTTAACCGTGTTAACACCCGAAATGCTAATAGCAAAAGTTTCCATGTCGGAATCACCTTTGCGAGCATCAATAGCAAATGATAAAGTTTCTCCTTGGGTAATTGTGATGGCACCACCAGTTGAACCTGTACCCGCTTCGGTAACTGTTAAAAAGGCTCCTAAACTAGTTTCCTCGTCGTCTTGACATGAGGTGAATGCGAATAAGCCAGCAAAGGCTAAAGCTAAGTACTTGGTAATTTTCATTTCGTAGTGGATTAAAAATTAAAATAAATTGTAAACGGCCGCAAAAGTAAAACATTTTTCAAGGCTTAAAGACTTTTGTGTGAAAAGTCTTGTTAAGCATAATTCATTGCGGTAATTTCGCGGCACATTTAAGTTAAAAATATAATTTACAAATGGCTACAAACAGAACTTTTACCATGATTAAGCCCGACGCAGTGGCTAATGGTCATATCGGTGCTATCCTAGCAATGATTAATAACGCGGGCTTTCGTATCGTGGCAATGGAGTTAACTCAATTGTCTAAAAATGATGCTCAAGAATTTTATGCGGTGCACAAAGAGCGTCCCTTTTACGGCGAATTAGTTGACTATATGACTTCTGGTCCTATCGTTGCTGCTATTTTAGAAAAAGAAAATGCAGTAGCCGATTTCCGTAAATTAATCGGTGCAACCAATCCAGCTGAAGCAGAAGAAGGTACTATCCGTAAATTATACGCTGAATCTATCGCTGCGAACGCGGTACACGGCAGTGATTCTGATGAGAATGCAGCCATTGAAGGCAGCTTCTATTTTGCTGAGCGCGCTAAGCACTAAGTATATTTACCTTCTTGAAAATATAAAGAGTCACTGCGGTGGCTCTTTTTTTTTGCTCAGCGTAACTCTACTCTAATTATCGCTTTTTCGCCTAACTTTTTATTGAGGTGCTTGCGTAGATCTTCACGTCGCATAGAAAGGGCCGCTTTTAGAACACCCGAGCCCAAGTAAACGGTAAGCACTCCCTTCTTCAAATACAGATCGTTGGTGTTATCGTCGACTTTTGAGCCTGCCCAATCTTTCCAATGGGCCTTGAGTTCTGCTAATACAAACTTCTCTTCCAATCCATTAGAGCGAAGGAAGCTGCGCAAAGCGTCGCCTAGTTTAAATTGATTAGGATCCTGCATTATATTTCAAAAATCTTGGCGTTAGCATCTATTTGTTTTACCAGTTCCACTGTCCTTTCGGGATGCGTATCTGTGATGAAAATCTGACCAAAATCTTCATCGTGAACTAATTTCACCAAAGTAGCCACACGCTTTTCATCTAATTTATCAAAAATATCATCTAACAAAAGTACGGGAACCAGCTGCTGATGGTCACGAATAAATTCATACTGTGCAAGCTTTAGCGCGATTAATAATGACTTTTGCTGACCCTGCGAGCCATAATGCTTGATACTATCGCCGTTCAGCTTAAACACTAAATCATCGCGGTGTAAACCAGCGCTTGTGTATTGCACTACTCTATCTTTAGCTCGCGTTTGCAGAAGCATTTCCTCGAAAGAGGAATCGTGCCTTTGACTGAGGTATTCTATGTTTGCTTCTTCTCTACCCTGACTAATAAACTCGTAATAATGTTGAATGCGCGGTTTTAAGGCTTCAGCAAATTCAAGGCGTTGCTGGTAGATATACTCACCGTGTTCCGCCAATTGATGGTCATAAATTTCGAGTGAATCGACATCAAACTTATGGTTAGCCGCAAAAAACTTAAGTAGGCTATTCCTTTGTTGCAGGGCTTTATTGTAACGCATTAAATGATGCAGATAGGTCGCATTCCCTTGGCTAATAACATTATCGGTAAAGCGTCGCCGAATTTCCGCTGTATCTGTTATCAAGTCGCGATCATAAGGAGAAATCACTACCGCTGGGAAATAGCCGATATGGTCGGCCAGCTTTTCGTATTCCTTTTTATCCTTGCGAAAAACCTTTTTCTGCCCCTTCTTCAAAGCACAATAAAGCTGCACTTCTTCCTCTTTTCGATAAAGATTGGCTTCAATCATGAAAAAATCCGCCTCATTTTTAATGGAGCGATTATCGCGACTAGAGAAGTAGCTTTTGGTAAGACTGAGGTAATGGATCGCATCGAGAAGATTAGTTTTCCCGCTACCATTAAGTCCTACAAAGCAATTGAGCTTCGGGCTAAAATCAAATTTTGCCTCTTCCCAACTCTTAAAATTGAGAATGTGTAAATCCTTTAAATACATCTGCCGCGAAAATAAGCTATTACTTAACTTCTGATTAATAGTTTAAAAAGGATTTTTGGTTACTTTTGCCGCCTATTTTGTGAATATACAAAGCGTACCATGGCTAAAAAAAAGAAGCAAGAAGACGAAGTACTAATTGATGTTACTCAGTCTATTTCAAGTGTTGAGAAATTTTTCGAAGAAAACGGTAAAGCGTTAAGTGCTTTCGCAATTGCACTTTTTGTAGTTGTCGGTGCATATATTGCCTTTTTAAAGTTCTACCAAGAACCACGCGAAATAGAGGCTCAGAACGAAATATATCCTGCCCAACAACTTTTCGAAGCTGATTCCTTCAAACAAGCAGTGGAAGGTTTCGCCGGAAATGCAGGCTTTTTAAGTGTTGCTGCAGATTATTCTGGCACTAAAGCAGGCGAAATGGCGAATTACTACGCAGGAATTAGTTACTTACGTTTAGGAGAATATGATAACGCTATTCGCTTATTAGATGATTTTTCTACCGACGATCCTATTTTAAGTGTTGTGGCTAAAGGTTCTATTGGTGATGCTTTCTTAGAGTTAAACCAAACTGAAGAGGCTTTAGAATATTATAAGAAAGCCAGTGCCGTTAACTCCAATGACTTTGTGGTTCCTTTCTATTTACTTAAAGCCGGTATGTTAGCCGAAAATTTAGCTGAAAACAAGGAAGCTATAAAATTCTACGAAAGAATTAAAAGTGACTTTCCAGAAACGCGCCAAGCAGCGGATATCGATCGCTACATTGCCCGTGTAAAGGCAAAAATTTAAATTTCCTTTCCTTTGGCTACCGCAGGTAACAATCTTTCCCAGTACAATCCCGAGGAATTACCCAAAGCCACTGATATGCGTTTTGCGTGTGTGGTTTCGGAGTGGAACAACGACATTACCGATGCTCTTTATTTGGGAGCTAAGGAAGTGCTAGAAGCTTGCGGTGCAGCCAAAATGGATATCCGACATATCTCAGTGCCTGGTGCTGTAGAGTTAACCTATGCCTGTAAAAAACTCTGTGAAAGCGGAGACTATAATGCTGTTATAGCCATTGGTAATGTAATACAAGGCGAAACCAAACATTTCGATTTCGTTTGCCATAGCGTTACACAGGGTATAACCGAGCTTAATTTGCGCTACGACACCCCGGTCATTTTTTGTGTTTTAACAGACAATAACAAGCAGCAAAGCATTGATCGTGCTGGCGGTAAACACGGTAACAAAGGTGTAGAAGCTGGAGTCGCAGCCCTTAAAATGGCCGGACTTCGCAAAACTGTGTTGCGTTAAACAAACTATCCCTTCTAATTAAGCATCTGACTCTAACTATCTACAGAACCTCAGAATTCCAATAAAAAGAAAATCCAGCCTTGGCTGGATTTTCTTTTTATTACGATGTTTCAATCTAAACAGCTATTTTCAGCGTCGTTCCTCCCTATAGCCATGTACTCGTGGTATTTGTTAACCTGAGTTCGACCTATAGTCCAACCATTTAAAGGTCAGTAACTCATTTTACCTCAAGCTCAGACTCTATCGGAATAGCAAATAAATCGTAATCGCTGGTATCGGTAATTAAGACCTCAATAAATTCACCTACGGGCAAATAGTCGGCACTTATTAGTACTTCATTATCAACATCGGGAGAGTCATATTCGGTACGGCCTACGAAGAAATCACCCTCAATACGGTCAATCAACACCCTCATTTTCTTACCTAGGTGAGCCCCGTTTAATTCGGTCGAAATTTCTTGCTGAATAGCCATTAATTCACTGGCGCGTTTTTGCTTAGTTTCGGCAGGAACGTCGTCTTCTAAATTAAAAGCATGGGTATTTTCTTCATGTGAATAGGTAAATACACCTAAACGCTCAAATCGCATTTCTTTCACCCATTCTTTCAGTACTTCAAAATCCGCTTCGGTTTCGCCAGGATAACCAACTATAATAGTGGTTCTAATGCTAATACCTGGAACTGTTTCGCGCATTAAACGCAGTAATTTATCCGTGCGCTCTTTGGTGGTGCCGCGACGCATTGATTTCAGCACCGGATCGGCAATATGCTGCAGGGGAATATCAATATAATTACAAATCTTTGGCTCTTCCCGAATCACCTCTAAAACGTCCTCTGGGAAACCAGTGGGGAAAAGATAATGCAGACGAATCCACTCAATTCCTTCCACCTTTACCAACTCTTTTAATAAATCGGCTAGAGCGCGCTTCTTATAAATATCCAAGCCGTAATAGGTAAGATCCTGCGCAATAAGTATTAATTCCTTGGTTCCCTTCGCTGCTAATTTCTGCGTTTCAGTAACTAAATCTTCAATGGGAGTACTTTTATGTCCACCTCGCATTAATGGAATGGCACAAAAGGAACAAGGTCTATCGCAACCTTCCGAAATTTTCAAATAAGCAAAATGGCGTGGTGTGGTCGTTAATCGCTCACCCACCAATTCCTTTTTATAATCGGCGCCTAGTGCTTTTAACAAAAGAGGCAAGTCACGTGTGCCAAAGTATTGGTCTACATTGGGAATTTCTTTTTCTAAATCGGGCTTGTAGCGTTCAGATAAGCAACCAGTAACAAATACTTGATCTACTTCACCTGCCTCTTTACGCTCTACAAATTCAAGAATGGTATTTACCGATTCCTCTTTCGCATTATCGATAAAGCCACAGGTGTTTATCACTACAATATTGCCATCCTCTTCGTGGGCTACATTTTTGCCATTGGCTTGCAGCTGGCCCATTAAAACTTCACTGTCGTAGATGTTTTTAGAACATCCCAGAGTTATAATATTAATCTTGTTTTTCTTCCGCGTTTTTGTGCGCATATATTTAATTGAAAAGGCTGTTTACGAAACTGCGTTTATTAAAAATTTGAAGGTCTTCCATTTGCTCGCCTACCCCAATATACTTCACGGGAATATTAAGCTGATCGGAAATACCTATTACCACTCCACCTTTAGCAGTACCATCTAATTTGGTAACGGCTAAAGCACTTACATCGGTGGCTTTACTAAATTGTTTAGCCTGCTCTAAAGCATTTTGACCAGTTGATCCGTCTAAGACCAAAAGCACTTCATGCGGAGCATCGGGAATAAGCTTTTGCATAACTCTTTTAATCTTGCTCAACTCATTCATCAAGTTCACCTTATTGTGCAGACGACCAGCGGTATCTATAATTACTACATCAGCATCTTGCGCTAAGGCAGATTGCAAAGCATCGAAAGCTACTGAAGCAGGATCAGAGCCCATGGCTTGTTTTACAATAGGCACCCCTACTCGTTCGCTCCAAATAGTCAGTTGGTCAACTGCGGCGGCTCTAAAGGTATCTGCGGCTCCTAAAACCACTTTTAATCCAGCGGTTTTATATTGATGGGCCAATTTACCGATTGTCGTTGTTTTGCCAACACCATTAACACCTACCACCATTAAAACAAAAGGTTTTTGACTCGGAATCTCGGGGCTATCATCTTGATTATCGTCCCCTAAAAGTAGAGCGGCGATCTCATCGCGTAAAATCGCTTGTAAGTCGGTGGTACCCACGTATTTATCACGCGCTACTCTGGCTTCAATTCGTTCTATGATTTTAACAGTAGTAGAAACGCCCACATCGGAGCTGATCAGCACTTCCTCCAATTCATCCAGTACCTCATCATCAACCTTGCTTTTGCCTGCTATCGCCTTGGTTAATTTAGAAAAAACGCTCTCTTTTGTCTTTTCTAAACCTTGCTCTAAGCGAGCGGTTTTTTCTTCTTTGGAGAAGAGTTTTCCGAATATACCCATGTTTGAAAAATATTGGCAAATATCCTAAAAAAGAGTGGTATTGCTAGGCCTAACAAAGGACTCTTAATCAATACTCTAAAGATAAGTTAGATTCGAGTCTCAATTAGAACATCAGATTTTCCATAAACAGAAAAGGCAAGCTGTGATCCGCTACTATAGCGAGTTTGAGCAAATGAAGCCGCGTAGGCATTTTCGCTTTTATAAGGAAAATTATTGATGTCATTTTACAAACAAGAGGTTTCAATCCCTCTCTTGTTTATAATGGCCTGCAATTATTTCACCCGTTCTGCTTAAAACCGACTCTTTACATAAAGGATGAAGCCTCATTTCAGGTCAAGCTGAGAGTAGAGTCTTAAATTTTAAAACCAAGAAGATTTGATGACATATAGCCTGAACTTAAGTAAACGAAGACTCATAGTACAATTTAATCAAATTCATTATTCGAAGGTTTTCCGGCCTTAATTAAGAACAGCATTTTAACATTATTGAAGTTCTTGAGCTCAGCGCCCTGCGCGTCAGCTACGAAGCTTTAAAATAAAAGCCTTTGCTATACCGAAGAGCATAGCTAGGTGCTCACAAACTCTTTTAAAAAATAAATTATCGTTTGTAACCGAGGAAAGAAACGACAAGCTCACGAACTCCTTTGAAAGAGGACAAGCGTTAGTATCCTAAAAAAGAGTCTAAAATATCTTGAGAATGCTTACTCAATCGCGAGATCCCTATTGAAAATCAACGCATTAAAAATGACATCACGGTAGCTTGAGCCACAAAAAAACCCGCTATCAAAAGATAGCGGGCCTTTAAATAATATCCTGTCGACTTAATTGAAAAAGTCTTTTATATGCTCTTTGTTTACAATCTTTTCTTCAAAAGAGTAAGCACCAGTTTTTTCAGACTTCACCATTTTAATCACTTTAGTGAAAGAGGCGGAGTCACCAGATTTTAGTGTTGCAACTACTTTCTTTGCCATGGTCTACTGTTTTATTTAATTTCTTTGTGTACCGTGTGACGCTTAAGTATAGGGTTATACTTTTTAAGCTCCATACGATCGGGACTATTCTTCTTGTTTTTGGTCGATACGTAACGAGACGTTCCTGCCATTCCGCTTTCTTTATGCTCAGTGCATTCTAAAATCACTTGCACACGGTTACCTTTTTTGGCCATTGCTATCTAATTCTTTACTTAGTTAGATATCCGTTGGCACGCGCTTCTTTTAAAACGGCTGCCAAACCTTTCTTATTAATATTTTTCAACGCTGATGTTGAAACA
>TARA_R110002050_G_scaffold245145_1_pt1 | contig 16150 bp, 16 predicted proteins | sample TARA_R110002050 | Tara Oceans TARA_R110002050 (sample SAMEA4396988) | marine metagenome | biome: Polar Biome; feature: [DCM] deep chlorophyll maximum layer (ENVO:01000326); material: water (ENVO:00002006), including particulate matter (ENVO:01000060) such as... | depth 25 m
CGCGGCACAAAACTTTAAATTGCGCGGCGAAAGCGAAAAGGCAGAAGCCCTCTTTGGGGAACTCTATCGTATCGACTCCGAAAATGCCACCGTTTGCTACGAGTTAGCCCAGCTAGCTATTGCAAACGATGATCAAAATAATGCTCTTTTTTATGCGGAAAGAGCGATGGAACTCGATTCGGAAAACCATTGGTATAAGCTTCTTTGTGCGGCAATTTACAAGCAAGCACAATTACACGATAAGCAGTTAATCATCTATCAAAAACTGCTGGAAAATGATCGTGAAAATTTAGATTTCCGCTTTGAACTAGCACAAGCTTACCTAGAGGAAGATCAAATTGAGTTGGCCCTTGCGCATATTGATACCATCGAAAATACGCTCGGACCGGTTGAGTCTTTAATAGAGTTGAAAAAAGTGGCTCATCTTCAGGCTAATGATATAGAAGGTGCCGCCGCTGCCATTCAGCAATTAATTGATAGAGAACCCAATAACCTCGATAACTACGGCGCGCTGGGGCAACTCTACCAAATTAATGGTCGCAATAGTGAGGCCCTCGCGATTTACCATAAAATGGTAGATATAGACAGTAACGATCCACGCCCCCATTTGGACCTGGCTAACTACTATCGTCAGGTCAACAACAAGGAAGCTTCTCTGCATCATCTGCGCAAGGCTATGCAAAGTCCACGTCTTGATGTGGAACGTAAAATTGGCGTTTTATTGAGTTTATTCGATGCTTCTGTAAAGGATAGCACCCTTGCTAAGGAAGCCTATTTGATGTTGAACGATATTATTGAATCGGAGGTGCAAGATCCGCGCATTTATGCGATGTACGGCGATTATCTAAGTCGCGATGGCAAAGACGCTGAGGCCATCGGGTATTATAAGAAGGCTCTAAAGATTGAACAGAAATACCAACTTTGGGAGCAAATCCTTCTGATTGAAATTCAAAATAGACTTTTCGATAGTTTACGCCAAGATGCGCCGGCGGCTTTAGACTATTATCCCAATCAAGCTTTTCCCTACCTCTTAGCAGGCATTGCTTTTAATGAGGCTAAGGATGCTGAAGAAGCTATTGCCTATCTAGAAACCGGCTTAAACTATGTGGTACAAAACCCGAATTTAAAGCTAGAGTTCTATTTGCAATTAGCTTCGGCCTACCACATTACAGAAGATCACCAACAAAGTGATGCCTACTTCGACAAGGCACTGGCCATTAATAGTGAAAACGCCACCGCATTAAATAATTACGCTTATTACCTGTCTGAAAGAGGCGAAAAGCTAGAGAAGGCATTAAGTCTCAGTAAAAAAAGCAATAACCTAAGCCCCAATAATCCGGTTTTCCTAGATACCTGGGCATGGATACTTTTTAAGCAGGAGAACTACTCTCAAGCCCTCGAAAAAATGGAGGAATTACTAAGTTTAAATGCCAAACACGATGCCGAAGTACTAGAACACTATGCCGAAATCTTAGAGGCTAATAATCGCACGGAAGAGGCCCTAGCTCAGTATAAATTAGCCTTAGAAAAAGATCCTAGCAATAAAAGTCTTCAGCAAAAAATAGACGCCTTACAATGAGAAGAGCCCTCTCGCTTTTAATCCTTTCAGTTTTAGTGGTAAGCTGCGGCTTGAAGCGCAATCTACCGAAAGGTGCGCCACGCTATTTAAAATTACCAAAGCTTGAAGAGAAAATTCAAGCTGAAGCTTTCCAGTATGAGAGATTGAGTATCAAAGGTAAAGGACGCGTGCAAAGTGCTAGCATCAATCAATCCTTTCGCTACGAGATCCGCATTATAAAAGACAGCCTCATTTGGGTTGATATTGCTGACCCCTTTATTGGCTTAAAAATAGCCCGCGGAATTCTAAGCCCCCAAGGCTTTTCGTATTACAATCGCTTAGAACGTAAATACTCTCAAGGCGACCCGAAAAGTATGGCTAGTAAATTGGGTATCGAGTTTCAGTTTGCGCCTTTAATGGCTGCTTTGGGCGCTAATTATTGGCAAATGAAAGGCGAGCGCTTCCAGGCTTTTATTGCCGATGCTTATCTCATTCACAATTACGACCCGAGTGGTAAAGTGCAATCTGTTGAAGCACAAAGCGAGTTTGTAAATCAAGAAATTAATAGCGCCTTATATCGTCCTAACTATTTAGAGATTAAACAACCCACCGCTGGAAAAACCTTTCGGGTGAAGTATCGTGACTATCAAGATTTTAAAGATTTCAAATTTCCTAGCCAGGTGGAAATTGAATTCTTATCTAGCGAAAGCACCCGAGTGATTTTAGATATAAAAAGTGTGGAAAAAAGCGATAAACTAAGCACCCCTTACAGCATTCCTTCTCAGTATGACTTGGCGCCCTAAAATACTATTCCTCTTATTTTGCCTCGCCCTAAGCCTTAGTGTTCAAGGTCAAGAAACGGAGCGTCAAAAATTAGAATCCCAAAAGATCAAACTTTTGGATGAGATAGAATTGGCCAATCGCATCCTGAAAGAAACCCAAAAAGACCGCGAGAACTCCATTGGCAATATCGAAACTGTGCAGCAAAAGCTGCGTTTACGCGAGCGTTTAATTCGCACTCTCGACCGTGAAATAGAACTAATAGAAGAAGAGGAAAGTGCAATGCAAGAGCGCACCGACACCTTGCGTGTTCGCATTGAAACACTGAAGGCCTCTTATGCCAAAATGATTGAACAGGCTTATAAAAGTCGCAAGAATATAAGTCGATTAATGTTCATTCTCTCCTCCCAAGATTTCAATCAAGCACTGCGACGTATAGAATACCTGAAACAATACAGCGCCTATCGTGAAAGGCAAGTAAAGGAAATTGAGAAAAAAGAAAAGGAGTTATCGAAAGAAATGGAAAAACTGCGCGTACAAAAAGTGCGAAAGAATGCCGTGCGTTCCCAATTAAGCGTAGAAAAAAATAAGCTAAGCAGCGAAAGGCTAAGCCAAGAAGAAGCTATTGTTGCTTTTAAGGAAATGGAGGATAATCTGAAAAAATCCCTCAAAGAAAAGCAGGCCGAAGCCCAAAAAGTAGAAAAGGAAATTGGTCGCATTATTGCCGCCGAAATTGCCAAGGCAAAAGCAAAAGCGGCGCGTAAACAATTAGAAGACCGTGCGATTGAAATTGGTTTAATCCGGGGTAAAGACTTTAGCAGTAATACCAGCAATAATCGTATAAAGGAATTAATTGATGCGAAAGAGAAAGCCTTAAAGGCCGCAAATGTAGTAGTAGCTGATGCCGCTCCTAGCTATGAGTTAACTCCCGAGGATCGAGTTTTATCGGCCAATTTTGAGGCCAATCGCAAACGTTTACCCTGGCCAGTAGAAAGAGGCTTAGTAGTGGGAAACTTTGGTCCGCAGCGCCACCCAGTAGTTAAAAGTGTGATTATTGACAACCGTGGTATTGATATCGCCACGGAAAAGAGTGCCGTAATTAGAGCAATTTTTGATGGAGAAGTGCTGAATATGTTCCGAATGCCTACTGGTCAGTTGGCGTTAATTATTACCCACGGAAATTACTTCAGTGTTTATCAGAACATTACCGACATTACCGTAAGTAAAGGGGAAAAGGTGACTAAAAATCAGACTTTAGGGAAGTCGTATACCAACCCCATTAACTCTGAGACGAAATTACATTTCGAGATTTGGAGTAATCAAAATGCGGTAAATCCGCTTTTATGGCTTAGCCCTAAATGATGGAGGTTTTGGAAAAAAACGGCCTACTCTTGCTTTATACCGCGGGTATATTTTATAACGCTCCGTCAGACGCTTTTCTTCATACGCACTTTTGAAATAGAAAAGAATAGCCAAGGCTAAGCAAATTAGCAGTTTGTAAAGATCTGCCTTGTAGAAAGCGTAGCCACCTGTTACGAGAATGATACCGCTGTAAATTGGGTGTCGCACAATGGCAAATAAACCCCAGGTAACTAATTCCGAATCATCCTTAGGCGTGGGCCAAACACTAATAAAATTACGCAGCTGCATAAAGGCCCAAACGACCTCAATTAGGCCAATAATTAAAACCAACTGAGCGGGCCACTGTGGTAATTTTGGCAGACTTTGCTCCAGCTGAATGGGGATTACAAATAGCCCGAAAAGCACCATCTGCAATCCCACAAAAAAGTAGTCTTTCTTAGTTTTCTTCATTAATCATCCAAGTCGTCCTCTGGCGTATCAACATCTGCCTCATCACCTAAGTCAAGGTCTTCATCGTCATCGTCGTCCATGAAGGCTTCAATCTTACGGTCCATTTCTACGCTAACCTTTACCAAGTATTTGGTATCGGTAGTTTCGATAGGCACTGCTCTAACAGTAGCGCCCTGGGCATTCTGAAATTTTACAATGTCTGCATCGTCATAACCATAAGGATAGCGATCGGCAAAGAGACCCAAAATATCTTGGGTAACGTTTTTGTAATCAACTATAACCCGGCGCTTGGGACTGCTATTTTTGGTAGTAGGCATAATTAATAACTCTTTTTGGTATTGGTTAGATCCGTTTTTTTTGAGCGCTGCAAATATGCATCTTGTCGCGCTAATATGTTAGGCTGCCGCATCTAAATTAAACTTTTTATAAACTTAAAGTTACAAGCATCATTTAAAGAGGGAATTAATTGTTTTTCAGATGATTAACCCTTTAAAGACGCATCTACCTTGAGTGAGCGGGAACGCAAACGACTAAAAATTAGCGCCCCGAGAAAGAAAATACCCGCCACCGAAACCATGGCACCGGCAATACTTGCGTCGAGTAAAACGGCTAAATAATAACCCCCGATGGCTGAAAAGAGCGCGAAAAGTAAAGCTAAAAGAAGCATCTGCTTTAAGCGCTTGGTAAGCAAATAGGCCGTAGCAGGCGGCACAACTAAAAGTGCTACAATTAATATGGCGCCTACTATTTCGAAAGATAGTACCGTGGTTATGGAAACCATGCTCATAAAGACTAAATGCCAAGCCAAAGTTGAGATTCCCAGCGATTTAGCATAGTCGCTATTAAAGGAGGTTATTTTCAAACCTTTATAGGCAATTATCACGAAGCACACAGTTAAGAGGAATAGAACTCCCGAAATAATAGTGGCTCGTGGAAAGAAGAGTTCTCCGCCCGAAAAATAAATTAAATCGAAAGGGATATAGGCGATTTCACCGTATAAAACACAATCTTGGTCTAAATCCACTTGCTCAGTATACGCGCTAATTAAGATTACTCCAATCGCGAAAAGCCAAGTAAAACTAATCCCAATGGAAGCGTCTTCTTGTAGGTGTACTTTTTTGTGAAGCAACTCAATTAAAAGGGTAACTAAGAGTCCTGCAAGGCTTGCGCCGATGAGCATAATAAGGTTATCTCGGCTGCCAGAAATCATAAAGGCCAAAACTATACCAGGTAAAACCGCATGGGAAATAGCATCACCTAACATCGCCATTTTACGCAGAAGCAAAAAGCTTCCTAATAAGGCGCAAGTCATGGCTACTAATGCACCAGTAGCGATGATGAAAATTGCCTCCATCTTAAGTTGAATAAGGGATTGGACTGTTATGCGGATCTTGGGCCGGAAAGTTTAGCTCTTTTAAAAGCAAGGCTTCCAATTCGGGACTGATAATATGCTCCATACTTTCTGCATTAGGGTGAATATGATCTTCCTTTAAATTAAGTCGCTGACTTAGGTACATCTCCCAAAGGCGATGCAGGCGTACCACTCGCTTGGCCTCCACCAAACCGATACTACTTAGCTTCAGCTTTTCGCCCTCCGCCAAGAGCCAATTTTTACGTTTCAAGCGTCTAATGGCCGAGGCAAAATCGGATTTATTAATAGCCCTTTCGGCTTGTATTTCGTCTACGCTTAGCCCCGCTTGTTCTAATTTTCTTTCCACGGAAAGTTTGTAAAAGACCTTTAATAGGTTTTCATTTAAGATTTTTTTGCTGTGACGTCGCTGCTTTAACAGGCGGCTAAGCGCCCCTCTTTTTGGGGCAAAAAACAAGGAAAGCAAAGTGATTATCGAAAGTGTCATTACAATCCACGGACCAGTGGGCATGGCGGGCGATAAGTAACTAATTAAGGATCCGCTCAATCCCGAAATTCCCCCGATTAGAGCGGCGAGAAAAAGCATAATTTTTAGAGAGCTAGTCCAAGCCCGAGCAGCCGCCGCGGGTGTTATTAATAAAGCGGCCATTAAAACTACCCCCACCGATTGGATGCCTATGGCAATGGCTAAGACGGTAACCAAGTTTAAAATTCTACGAATAGCTTTAACAGGCAAACCTGATACAGCGGCAAAATCTGGGTTAAAAGAATAGACCTTCAACTCTTTAAAGAGACTAATCACCACTATTAAAAGTAAAAGCGCTACCACCGAATAGGTCCAAAGGTCTTGCTCGGTCATGCCAGCGGCCTTTCCAAAAAGGTATTGGTCTAGGCCCGATTGGTTGCCAGAACCACTGTGTTGTATATGGGTGAGCAGCATTATTCCAATGCCGAAAAACACACTTAAAACCAAAGCAACTGCGGTATCATTGCTGAGCTTGGTTTTTTCAGTAATATATTCCATGGCCCAAGTAGCCAGCCAGCCGCTAATTAAAGCTCCCACCATTAAAACGACCGGGTTTTTGGTGCCACTAAGCATAAAGGCGATAGCGATACCGGGTAAAATAGCATGTGCGATGGCATCTCCAACTAGGGCGCGCTTGCGCAGAAAGGCAAAAGTACCGACCACCGAGGCACTCATCGCTAAAAAAACGGTACCTAAACTAACAATCCTAACGGTAGGATCATTAAAGCTGAAAAAGGCCCAAACATCATTCATCACCGCTGCCTTCTTTTTCTTTAAAATCGGGCTCACGCAGCGGGAATTGCTCGCGCGCAATTATCTCCCCTAATTTGGAAAGTAGATTTAACTTCCCTCCGTAGGCCTCTCTCAAGTAGGTGCTATTAAATACCTCTTCCTTAGGTCCCGCTGCAATTAAGCGCGTATTAAGAAGAATCATCCAGTCGAAGTATTGGTAGGCACTTTGCAAATCATGATGAACGATTAAGACGGTCTTACCTTGGTCTCGCAACTCTGACAATAAACTTAAAATCGCTTCTTCCGTAGCTGCATCAACGCCTACAAAAGGCTCGTCCATTAAGTAAATGTCTGCCTCTTGGGCTAAGGAGCGGGCGATAAAAACCCTTTGCTGTTGTCCACCGGAAAGCTCACTTATTTGCCGATCTGCATAAGCGAGCATTCCCACTTTCTCTAAAGCTGCCTTTACTTTTTGCTTATCGCTACTTTTTAGGCGACGGAGCAAATTACCGGGACGATAACGTCCCATTTCCACGACTTCACGCACGCTAGCGGGAAAATTCCAATCGACACTTTCGCGTTGCGGCACATAACTTAAACGACTGCGTACTTCATCGAGGTCTTGGCCGAAAATTTTTACATAGCCACTATCCGCTTCCATTAAGTTCATGATATTTCGAAGAAGAGTAGTTTTCCCACTGCCGTTTGGACCTAAAATGCCAATTAAATGTCCACTAGGAACTTTAAAGTCGATTTCCCAAAGAACTGGCTTCCGCTGATAGCTGGCCGTAAGATTATGTACTTCTAAGGCGGTTTGATTCTCCATGCGCTGCATTATTTAAGAGCCTCTACTATCGTATTGGTATTGGTGCGAACCATGCCTAAATAAGTTCCTGCCTCGCCCTCGGCTGCACCTAAAGCATCCGAGTATAACTCGCCGCCCAAGTTTACCGAACCTCCGAGCTCCTGCACAGCAGCTTGCACAGCTTCAATCGCTCTTTTAGGGATGGAGCTTTCTATAAAAATGGCTTTGATACCCTGACCATTAACATACTGGGCCAAATTGCTGACATCGCGAATACCGTATTCGGAACTTGTAGAAATTCCCTGTAAGCCCCGCACTTCAAAACCATACTGGCGACCAAAGTATTCAAAAGCATCATGGGCAGTTATTAATACACGCTGTTTTTCAGGCACTTGAATAACCATTTTACCCACGTACTCGTGCAAAGTGTTTATCTCTTTCAGGTATCTTTTCTTGTTATCCTCAAGCTTTGAAGCCAAAGCGGGGTACTGCTCTTTTAGCTTATCTGCCATAGCCGCAACAGCGATGGACCAAAGCTTCAAATCGAACCACACGTGCGGATCATAAGCACTAGCAAAATTGCTACTGTTAATCAGTCTTTCTTTGGGTATCGCTTCTGCGGCAGCAAGTTTATTATGTTGCTGCATTTTCTCGAATAGCTCGTTCATTTTACCTTCTAGGTGCAATCCATTGTAGATAATAAGGTCAGCTTCCATTAACTTTTTAATATCGCCCTGGCTCGCTTTGTAGAGGTGGGGATCAACGCCTGGGCCCATTAAGGCGTTAACACTTATGCTATCTTGACCCCGCAATAATTCCTCTACCGCATCGGCAATAATTCCAGTAGTGCAAACTACTTTATTGCTCGTGCTTTTATTAGTGGGGCGCGCACAAGCGCCAAGCAGTAAAATCGCGATAAGAGCTGAATACCCGTATTTCATAATTCTTTAATGTAAAGGTTTGCCGCCGCTAAGGCGCTTAAACGATATTGCTGGTTTTTGTGCTCCACTACCAAACTACGGTCGAATTCCTCCACGCTTTTTACAGCAATATGATCGCCCAATTGAATGCCTAACTTGGCGATATAATTCAAAAATTCGGTTGAGGAGTCTTTTACCCCTTGCACCATAACGGCGGTCTCAGGGTTTACGCGATCGAGGGTAACATTATCGCGTTTCGGGAAAACACCTTCTTTATTGGGAATAGGGTCGCCATGCGGATCAAACTCAGGGAAACCTAAAAATGCCGATAAACGCTCGGTCAATTCGGCCGATTGAATATGCTCTAGCTGCTCCGCAATTTCATGTACTTCCTCCCAACCAAAGGCTAACTTTTCCACTAAAAAGGTTTCCCAAAGGCGGTGCTTGCGCAAGATAGCAATGGCTTGGGTTTTTCCCTCCGACTTAAGACGCGTGCCTTTATAGGGCTGATATTCAATTAAATCTTTCTGCTTCAGCTTCCGTAACATATCGGTAACGGTAGCGGCTTTGGTTTGTAAACGCTCGGCAATAGCATTCGTATTTACGAGTTGATTGGCATTGCCACCAATGAAGTATATCGCCTTTAGATAATTCTCCTCGGTTAAAGACAGCTTGGTCATAAAAAATAGTGAAGTCTAAATTTATTTGCGAATTTACTAAAATGATTTTTAGATTTGCCTAAATTTTTATTTCGGCATGCATAAAACTATTCTCTTGCTACTCCTTAGTTTCGTCTCCTTGCAAGCACAAAAGCCAAACTATCTTATTGGGACCGTCCAAAGACAAGGGGGAGAAACTCTTAGCGGAGTAGAAATTTTTTCGAGTGATCGAAAAATTGGCTGCCTAAGTGATGCAGAGGGCCGTTAAAAATTGATATTCGAGCACTGAAGGATAGCAGTCTTATTAAAATTAAGTATATCGGCTATCATTCCCAAAGCATTGCTTTAAGTAAACTTCTCAATAACAATACGATACACCTAAAAGAAGACCGCCTCGGTTTAGAAGAAGTGGTGGTTAGCGCCAATCGAAAAGCTATTGTGGCTCATCGTGCACCCATAATCGTTAGCCGAATTAATAACCGTCTACTGCAAGACGCACAAGCGCTTAGCCTTGCAGAAGGACTGAGTTTCAGTCCGGGCTTACGTGTCGAGAATAACTGTCAGAGCTGCGGCTTTACTCAATTGCGCATAAACGGTTTGGATGGTGCCTACTCGCAGGTCTTAGTAAATTCTCGTCCCATATTTTCGGCTTTAATGGGCGTTTACGGATTAGAGATATTCCCTCCCTCAATGATCGAAAGAGTGGAGGTGGTAAAAGGCGCGGCTTCCGCTATTTACGGCGCTTCGGCCATTGGCGGAACTTTAAACATTATTACCAAAGAAGCGCAAAGTCAAGGCATAGATATTTCTACCGGACTCAAACTAATGGGCGGATCTGCCCTTGAGCAAAACCAACAAATGGCAGCGAGTGTAGTCAATAAAGATTATTCAAGCGGAGCTTATCTTTTTGCTTTTCGGCGGAAGCGCGACCATTTTGATGCCAACAACGATGGCTTTTCAGAGCTTCCAGAATTAGAGAATATCAGCGCAGGCCTCGATGCCTACTGGAAAGCCAGCAGTCGTAAAAAACTGCGCTACAATGTTTTTTGGATGCAAGAGGGTCGTCGTGGTGGAAGTGACTTTAACCTGCTACCCCACCAAAGTCGCGTGGCTGAAGATCTCCAACATCAAGTTTTAGGTGCAGGAATTTCTTACGAGTGGGCCGATGAAAAATTGGAGCAATTCGCATCTGTCTACAGTTCGGCCCAGCAAATATTTCGCAACAGTTATTACGGCGCTGGTGGACGAGTTTTAGGACCAAATGATAGTCTAAGTAACAGCGATATTTTAGCCCTTAACGCTTACGGCAATTCACGAGACATTAATTGGGTAAACGGTTTTCAGTATAGCTACCAGGTAAAACCCCTGCTAAAGTTAAGTCTTGGAGCAGAACAACAGCACAATGCCATTGTCGATAAAATGCCCGGCTATAATCGCCAAATTTCCCAGCGCGTAAACTCCTTAGGCTCCTTTCTACAAAGTCAATGGTTTCTTGGTTCCGAACTGGAAGTTCTAGCAGGCATCCGCTTCGATCATTTGCAACTTAATTCACAATATCGTTTTGTAGAAGGTGACCATGCTGCGGCGCGAAACTTTAATATTGCTTCGCCCCGTCTGAATCTTAAATATGACATAAATCCACACGCGAGCCTAAGAACGGGATATGCCCGTGGCTTTAGAGCGCCCCAAGCCTTTAACGAAGATCTTCATATTGAAACCGTAGGTGGCGCTGCGCTTTTTATAGTATTAGACCCCAATCTAAAAACTGAGTTTAGCCATAGCTTCAATTTATCCTACAGCTTACAAAAAGAAGGAAAGAAGAGTGAGCAGCAATTTATAGCGGAAAGCTTTTATACAATATTAGCAAACCCCTTCATTATCAGCGAACAACGTCAACTTAGTAATGGCACCGCTTTGATCACCAAGCGCAATGGCAAAGGTGCTATGGTTTATGGAATTAACTTAGAATATAATTACGCTTACGCAGATTGGCTTGTAATACGAAGCGGTTTAAGTATACAAAGAAACCGCTACCGAGAAGCAGAGCTAATCTGGCAAAATCCCGCCTCCTCCGATGACCGGGTACTAACAAAAGATATGTTGCGTAGCCCCGAAATATATGGCTTCCTCAACCTCAAGTACAGCCTCAATCCCAAACTCGATATCAACGCCAATCTTAGCTACAGCGGGCCGATGCTCGTTCCACATGTAATCGATCCCGAGACGGAGCATACTGTGCTAAAACGCAGTCCCGACTTTTTTAACTTTGGTCTTATCGCCGACTTTCAACTACTAAAAGGCGATGACTGGCAAGTGGAGCTCAACGCGGGGGTACAAAATATTTTCAATGCCTATCAAAGCGACTTCGACCGCGGTGCGGAGCGAGATGCCAGTTATATTTATGGGCCTTTACAACCGCGAAGCTTTATTATTGGATTACGGGTGAAACTTTAGCTTAATGTGCTGTAGAGCAAAGCTTTACTAATAAAAAACCCTCCGCATAGAAATTAAAACAATTATCATCAGCGAGTAATATAGGAAGAAAGGAATAATAAAGGCTTTCAAACCCAGAACTAACATTAGCGCAATCATTAAGAGCTGGAAACCTAAGCCAAAGGTTGATAAGATGGTCAACATCCACTTTGGTAAAGTTTTACCTTGATCTGCATTAGCATCTAAGGCGTATATGATTTTGTCAAAAACACCATAAAGGATCTTGTACAGAGCAAAAAGAATGTTTACACTTTTTTGAGTTTCTCCTTTTAAAGCAATGGGTGTCTTGTATTCAAAGACTCTACTTGTGGTATCCCCATCGACTCTATTTCGTAAAATAACATAGTAGTAATTATACAATGTGCCCTGCAGTTGCATTCCGAAAAATGCCAATAGGCAAATCCAAAAAGCAGATTGATTGATATGCCAGATAGAGATGAAAAACATGGCATTGAGAATAATATCTGCTACAGAATCCAGGTAACGCCCAGTGTAGGAGGGGGTTTGTTTCATACGCGCTAATTCGCCGTCAGCGGCATCTAAAATAGACTTGAAAATTAAAAAGAAAGCCGCTAACCAATAATAGCCTTGGAGAATAAAAAAGATGGCAAATAAACCCGATATAATAAATCCAATAGTAACATGAATGGGGGTGAAAGCCGTCGTCTTGAGTGAGTTTGCGATAAGCCTCGCAATAGGCCTTCCGTAATCCGAAAGATCAATAAATTTATGCTCTTGCGGCAATTTGGACATATGACATCATAGGAAACGTAGTGTGGAATATACCAATTTTAAAAAGCGCGAAGATAACGCTAAAACTATCCACTTAACGCGGTTTAGGAGTAGCTACTGATTTTTTGAAAGTCAGAGTAAAGTCCAATCTTACATGAAAAACAGGATGTACCAAGCCCTGATTTTTTTCCGTGTAGTCCATATACATGGTTTCACCAATAAGGCCTTGATGAGTGGTAAAGCGAATCCATCGGTACATTAAACCTGGCCCAAGAGATATTTCTATGACTCCCTTTGTTTTTTCTTTATCCCAGAAAAGACGACTACCACCGATTAGTAACCGAATGCCCAATACCCGGTTGCTTTCCGATCTTAAGCCACTAAAACTATAGCCTTCTACATTGTCGTAAGCCAGTTGCTTGTTAGTAAACCACCAATAACGAAAATAGGGCTGGGCCGAAATAAAGCCATTGCCATTACTGAGAATATAATCGAAAGAGCCTCCTAAGGTTAAAGACTGATAACTATAATTAAAAAAATTTTGGTCGACATAAGATCCTGCAATTCCGCTGTTGCCATTAATAGGGCAACCATCGCAGTATGATGGGCGAAAACTTAAATCAAGTCCCATGCGATGACGCCCGCGTAATTCACTGTAGCGGATATTAAAACCGCTAAAAGCATACTGGGCGGGATTAGTACTAATTTGCTGCTGCGCGCCTATAAAGAATTGCGCTTGGGCGAAGATCGGCATCCCCAGAAATAATAAGGCTAATAATAGTCTCATACTAGTTTTACGCGCCGTGCTTAGCTTTGGTTTGTTTTTTTTAGGAAGCATTTTGTTGAGAAAACCGATTTAAAAAAAGCGACCCGTTCAAGCTGAAATTATAGTTATATAGGTAACAAAAAAGACCTTTGGGCGATACGATCCATTTAAGCTTAAGATTCAAGCTCCTTCTCAGAAGTTGGGTTGGAGTTTATTGATTTTATTTCTTTTAAAACTACCGCGGCTATTATCACATACTTTAAACCTGAATTCGACCTAAAATTATAGCCTCAGATTTTCAAGAAAAGGAAAAGACTAGTCTAGATCGTGCAGCTGTAGCGGGCTACAGCAAATGGCCTAGATGCAGGATTTTCACTTTTCTTGAAAAAAAACGTTTAAACCTCTTATAAAAAGCAGTTTTTAGCGCCTTAGCGCTTCCCAATAGCCCGCTATTGCTTCACCGCTTCGGCTTAAAACCCACTCTTTATAAGAGGTCTGAGGCCTAATTTTACATCGAATTCAGGTTTAATATCCAAATAGGTGTTTCGATAATAAAGGTCTTCAGAGCATAATGATCTTTTAAATCGTTGTGGTACGTCTTTTTTAAGGCAAAATATTCTATGTCTTGATAAAGGCTTGAAATTAAAGGGGTGACAAAACCCAATACCTGCGTCAATATATAGGCCATTATTGTAGTCAAGAATATCCTTTTTATCGATTGGGCTTGATCAAAATCAATTTTCTTAACCGTTCTAATAACATATTTGAAAACCATTAACATAAAAATCAAGGCAAGATACTCTGCCAAGCCATATACCCATAATGGGCTGAGACTGGTAAATAACAATACCTCTTCCAAAATAATTGAAACTTCTAAAGAAATGCCGTGTAGAGTGAGGCACAAGAAAATTCCTACTCCAATGAATCCAATTGATCTATCTGTTCTAATTGTTTTCTAATGGGTTAAGTCTTTAAAAAATATCCTACGCTATTAATTAGGTCGATTTTCAGTTTTAATAAGCGCTTTTGCAGCGATTACCTATGTGCTAAAAAACCGAAATTTACTAAATGAATGAACCGACCAGCAAGTCTCGACTGCCTAATGGTTTTTTAGCAATTACAAGCCATGGTTTTCTTTCCTTAAATAGGGAAATACTCAACCTTCAAAGCTTTTCCATTTTTATCAAATTGAATTATTAATTTAAAGTCGTCAAGCAATAAAAAAACAGTAGGGTCCTGAGCCCAGTAACAAATCGAATTAGGCAGGCATGAAGTGAAATCTGAACCAAGCATTTCGATTATTTGAGCTTTTGACTTGTGAATCAATTTTTTACCCTTGATCAAATCATTTACCATTCTATATCTAGAACTTGGGTCTTGACTCCATTCATATTTAGAAAAACTTTTGGATCTCCAAATAGGGCTAATGATGCTTTTATTTACTTGGCTAAATATCAGTGTTAATATAATTGAAAAAACCAACGTTGTCAAAATTGATTTTAGGACAATATAACTATTAGTGAGGCTGTAAACCTGTTTCTTGATCGTATAAAAAAGTGGTATACAGAGAATAATTTGAAGAATTATAAAATAAATTAAAATCATTTTTCCAGTATCATTTTATTCATTACTATAAATGATTTACATAGAGCTCATGGCGAGGTCTAAGCACTTTCCTAGCCTTCCTAAATGAAGTCCGCAACGGAACAAAACCTTGCTGATGAACATTTACCCAGCTTAGGTCATATCGGTTAGCTTAGGTTTTTATTTTTTCGAGTTTGTAGCAACTCTAAAACCTAAATCGTCTATTTTAAATGAAATAGGATGGCTTCTCCTTCGAGTTGTTGCCATAACACTCCTTTCTTCATCGCACCAGCCACCACCGCGAAAAACACGATATGTTCCGTAAATAGTTTCGTCATAAATGTCTGAACACCATTCCCAAACATTACCCAACATATCATAAAGCCCCCATTCGTTAGGTTTCTTTTGTCCAACTTCTTGCGTGCAACTATTTGAGTTCTCTTTAAACCATGCAATTTCGTGCAACTCCCCGTGCCTAATGTTCTTAGTTCCCGCCTGACATGCATACTGCCATTCTGCTTCCGTGGGTAATCGAAATCCATTAGCCTTTAAATTCAAGCTCACTTTTTCAGTTTCTAACTCAAAGTTATAGCATTTGGCTTTCCCTTTAGATTCGGATAAGTCATTACAAAAATTAACAGCTTCAATCCAGGAAACGCTTTCTACTGGTAATCTGTCGCCTTGAAATGCTGAAGGGTTCATACCAGTTACTGCTTTATATAATTCTTGTGTTACGGGATAATTAAGGAGTTCGAAAGAGTTCACTTCAATCGACCAAGTTTCTTTTGTTCTGTCGTCTCTCATGTCCACAGTTCCTGTCGGAATAGTCACAAAAAACGGGTCAATTACTTCTTTATCCATTTTTTATCCTTTCCACCTTATTTTTTAAAAATGCCAACAGTTAAATGGAGGCAGCATTTTGCCCCAGAAAACTGAAAGAAGACCATTTTTCCGACATTACCCCATCGCAAACTTCTCTAATTTAAGCTCTTGGCCATCAAAAACAGCGTAGGTGTAATACGTGATCCAATCACCCAAGTTAATATAACGGGCGGCCTCTGGCTTCAATTGAATATCCAGGGGTAAGTGGCGATGACCAAAAACGAAATAGTCCATCTTTTTTTTCGCTAATATTTCGCGGCAGTAAATAACCAACCATTCCTCTTCTTCGCCTAAAAAGATGGCGTCTTTATGCCCCGTCTTAGCACGACTCCTTTTCGATAAAAAATCCGCTAAACCAATGCCGAAATTGGGATGCAAACGCGCAAAAGACCATTGTAAAAAAGGATTGGCAAAAATGCGCTTAATGAATTTATAGCCGTAGTCGCCCGGACCTAATCCATCGCCATGACCAATATAGAATCTTTTACCATTCCACTCTCTTTCAATGGGTTCACGGTATAGTTTAGCGCCA
>TARA_R110002050_G_scaffold12268_2_pt1 | contig 16148 bp, 8 predicted proteins | sample TARA_R110002050 | Tara Oceans TARA_R110002050 (sample SAMEA4396988) | marine metagenome | biome: Polar Biome; feature: [DCM] deep chlorophyll maximum layer (ENVO:01000326); material: water (ENVO:00002006), including particulate matter (ENVO:01000060) such as... | depth 25 m
TACTACCGAAAAAGTAGCTGAGGTAGCCAAGTATTATGAAGGCGAAGTAAAAGGCAAAGCTTCTTTTGGCTATGCATTGAGCGCCAATACGAATGCCTCGGTTATAGCCACCAACAAAATATTAAAGGCAGGTGGTACAGCCTACAAAACCAAAGCGGCTTTTAAATCGGGTAAAACAAATATTCCTGCAGGGTCGTATATCGTTTCTGGGGGTAGTGTGTCTATCGACGCATTGGCTAGCGAGTATGGTCTTGAGGTAACGGGCTTATCTTCAGAACCTAAAATTGAAATGACTAAAATTCACACCCCTAAAGTGGGGCTGTACAAGTCTTGGGTATCGAATATGGATGAAGGGTGGACACGCTTTATAATGGATGAATATGCATTTGAAACCGATACCTTACATGATAAGGATATTCAAACGGCAGACTTGTCTAAATATGACGTATTGATACTGCCTTCGCAACGCGTAAAATCACTTTTACACGGAAATTCTACTTTAGAGATGCCAGAAAAATTTACGGGAGGATTAGGCCTAGAAGGTTCTGTAGCCTTAAGTAACTATGTAAAAAATGGCGGTACACTAATGGCTTTTGATGAAGCTAGTAATTATGTAATTGAACAATTTGGCTTACCGATTAAAGATGCTACCGCAGGTACCGATAATAAGCAGTTTTTTATCCCCGGGTCCTTAATTAAAACCGGTTTCGACACTACGCACCCGTTGGCATTTGGTATGCAAGATACGGTAGCGGTATCGTTCAATAAAAGCCGTGCGTTTGAGATTGAAAAACAAGAGAAAAAAGGAGAAGGGGGTACAGAAGATATTAAAGATGCCCCTGTACCAGAAATTGAGGTGATTGCCAATTACGCCGAAAAAGACTTGTTAATGAGCGGTTGGGCTATGGGCGAGAAAAAATACATTGCTAAAAAACCAGCCATGGTAAAAGCAAAGTATGGTAAAGGGGCTGTGGTGTTATTTGCATTCAGGCCGCAGTTTAGGGCACAACCTCGTGGCACGTATAAGTTGATTTTCAATACGATATATGAGGGGGCTTCGGATTAAAATATAAAATTTTGATACAAAAAAGAGCAGCTTTTTAGCTGCTCTTTTTTGTATCAATTATAATTGATAATAAAATGTTTTAATTGCTTTAGCAATCAGCCCTCTTCTTTCTGCTAAAAAAGCTTCGTAATCTAACTGTTCATAATTATGAAAATCTAGCGGCACTTCATTTTGAACAAGATTGTCGGCTAGTATAGTTTCGCTATCAACGGATGTTATATTTAAAACACCTGTTGCAATTTCATTTTTAACTTTTTGCATATAATCTTTAGGAGGAAGCATGCCTATTTTTATATTAGTAGGTTGCTCTGTGTATGCATAGTTGGCAACTTGATTGTACTGCTTTGGTGTATAACCATTTTTGCTAAGATATTTTGCAGGGAACAAGTGATGAATATCTCCGCGTTGTTCTATAAGACTACTTATTTTCATGCTTTTAGACAAAAATGCTACAGTGTTATTATAGCATTGTGAAGCCAAATAAACATTATATGCATTATTGTTTACACTAGAACTTTCAAGGTTGTTCACCAAACCAAAATCCCAGAAACCTTCACCTAGGTAAGATTGTTCTGTTTGTTTTAGATAGGCGTCAATACCTTTTTCGTTAATCTGTTTTATATCTTCATCAATCATAGATTCTGATGAACCTGAATACCTGCCAATAAGTAACGACATTACCAACCATCTTTTTACATAATGTTGAATTTCTGCTTCAGGCATTCCTTTTGCTCTCAATTTTAAATAAAGTGCATAAGTAAAGTTTAGGCTGTTTTTTGAGGATATTAATTTTTGAGAGATAAATCCAGCCGATTTTATAATCATTAGAAATCGCTGGTAATTTGTTTGATTAACAAAATCAGTTAGACCTTCTGAGAGCAGATTATAACTCTTAGCTGCAATTTCATTTTCATAAGTCCGAGTTTCAAAATTTCTTCCCGACAATAAGGCTACAAGATCGCTAAATTTCCCTCGATTGAATTTATATGTGAAAGCTACTCTTAAGACGTCAATATAATTGGGTACATATAAATTATCTGACCCTGTTCCCATCCATTTTACGGCTTTAAAGTAATCGTGAGAAGCAAATACCTTGTCGTTGTCCGCAATATGCTTAAAGAAGTCTTTATCTACTAATAATCGACAAAAATAGTCTACCAATTTTCGCATTTTATTTCCGCCATGAATTTCATCGGAAGCTATTTTAGACATTACAAAATCTGCGTTGCTAAGAACTACACCTTTTTGATTAATACGGATGAATATTTCAGTTACTGTATCAATATCTAAAGAATGGTCTAGCTCAATGATACCTACTTGTTTATTTTTTATCCTTTTTAGGTTTTCTATTCGCTCTTCAATTAAGTCTTCATCAACATCTGGGTTCAAGGTTAAGTAATTACGTATCGCTTTAGTTATCGTAATCTCATCATTTATAATCGGGTTAATATTATTAATCCACTCAGGACTCCTTTCATAAGCCTTATTTAGCACATCAAATTTTTCGCTGATGGGATTAAAAGCTATAATAATTTTAATCTCCTTGTAATTCTTATTGAGTATTCGTTGACCTACGATGGCTGCCGTTAGAGCCGTAATACGTTGTTGCCCATCTATTAATACTTTTTTTCCAGAAGACAAAGTGCCGTCTTTAAGTTTTACATCGGGGTTACGCCATGTAATAATATAACCAACCGGATAACCTTTATATAGCGAATCGATTAAATCTCTCACTTTTGCTGCTTTCCAAACAAACGGACGTTGTATTTCGGGTATAGCAACTTCACCAGACTTAATCCAACTTAATAAGGTTTCTACGGGTTGTTGATGTACTGAATATTTCGCCATATTAATAAATTGTGATTAATGATTTTAGATTTAATGAAATGCTATAATTAAGGCCGTTAGGTATATATTTTATATTCCTTTACCTTTTAATCTGAATATTCTTCAAATTCGACTTGAATATTTCTAAGTCTTCTTTTCAATCTTTTTCCATTTCTTTTAAGAAAAATTCGGCAAAAAATACTCTTTGGATGCATTCCATTAATTAAACTCTTTATTTCCTTAATAAACTGACCGTGATTTTTCATTCTTGTGGTCAACTCATTATTAATTTCTTTTCTAATAATCTTTCTCTTTCTACTGGAAATTTTATTGGAGCTAGAAAATATTAGTTTATTTTTTTTTCTTAAAACGGATAATCCACCTTTACCAATAAAAATATGTATCAAACTATTTGCTTCTAACTCCTCGTATGTTTCAAATATTTTTTTAAACTTTCTAACTTTACCTTGTTCTAATGCCTCAATAGCCAGCGTTTTTATTATCGGTTCAATATCTTTAATAAATGTATGATATGAAAGAATGTAATTTGCGTAGGCAACACTTATCTGCTCAAAAGTCGGTTTTTGTATAGCTGTTAAAACTATAAGTGTTTCGGAATTTTTTTTATAAGAATTGAAGTAAGCTTCTTCCGCTTGATCGTAATTAACGAAACCTGTTAGTTTTGGAACATCATCAGTAGAACTTTCGATTAAGAAATATCGGCTTCTTGTACTTACTGCATACCATTGTTTTTGAACTTCAGCATTATTTCTTCGGAATGTCTTACTTAACTTATCTATAAAATTATGTTTTTCTAAGATATTATAAAGTTGATTCGCTTGATTCTCTGATAATTCATCCTTACTAGATATTAACCGATGAAATTCTCCAAATTCTGGATTATTTTCATAACCAAGCTCTTTTAGTCTTGTGCTATATAGTAGGTCAGTTATTTCTACTAACGTAGACCAGTTATGGTATTCTCTTGTTCTTAATTGAATTTCTATTCGTTTACCATATTTAGGGTCTTTTACATATACATGAACTCCTTTATAACCTATAGGCTTTGGATCTTTTATATAATCTCTGATTTTTCCACTAAGCTCAAATTCTTGCTCAATTGATTCTAATGCATGGTAGACTTGATCATCACTATTTAGTATTATCCTTATACCTGCAATATCCCCCATACGATTTAGATTCATTTGAGGGTTTCTTAGGACCTTGTTTATTATGGTAATTATACGCTTTAGTCGAAAGGCAATTATACCGTCTTTACTGACATTATTTTTTATTTTGACAAGTTTATTAAATGTCGTAGCTAAAGGTTCGATAAATGACTTACGATATTCTTGTAAAATTTCTAATTCAGAATCTTCTAGATACCCTTTGTTGTCTACAATTGAGTCACCTAATCTTTTTATGTCGCCTCCCGAATATTTCATATTACAACTCTCCCTTAAATGCCTGATCTAACAAACTACTTTTTAAAGCTTTTAAATGATTTAGTTTTTGGGTTTGAGTTTCTATTGAACTCCTAATTACTTTGTCATATTCTTCAAAGTTTAAAACACATTTATTTTGAATTTCTAAACTAGGAACTGGAATATTAAGTTCTCCTAGTTTTTTACCATTAAAATTAGGTTGTGCTGCACCAACAATATTGCCAAAAATTTGACTCCAATATTCGTCTGATTGAAAATACCATTTCAAATAATTGGGTGATAATATATCTTGTTTGACTACAACTCTTATTAAGTACGAAGCGAAAATTGATGGTTCTTTATCATTAAAAAGATATGATTTTCCTGCTGTAGCTCCTGTTCTTGCGAACAATACATCTCCTTGATTTAAAATGTATTTTGGTGCTACTTCATTGGATATATCTGAAAACGGTGCTTTTTCAAAATCGACTTGACCGTCTTGAATATCCGTTATTCTTAAATAATAATATTTCCCTTTTTCTTTTGTTTTTCCGGTATAACCATATTGTATTTTATCTGAAATCTTTTTCAATAAATAACTTTTACAATTAAGTTTCCCAAATTCCTCATCCAAAACAGAACCCATCAAATCCTGTGTATGGGTTAAATTGGCTTCTAACAAGCTAATGGTTTTATCTATTTTGGCAAACAAACCATCTAATTTGGTTACAATGCGTTGTTGTTCTGGTAATGGTGGAAGCGGGATTCTGATTGAATTAAGCTTCTTTTGATTTAACTTTGGTTGAGCAGAACCTGTCACATATTCAGAAATATCAATAGAAGAGAAATAATATTCTAAATAATCATTAGTTGTTTTTTCTTCTTTTGCTTTAACAATATGTGCGTGATTATTTACCCAAAATTTCCCATCAGCTTTAAATGCTATTGGATAAACTCGTGCTAATAAATTTGCTCCATCTTCACTTATTAATAAGTGCTCACCTTCAAAAATGAATTCATCAACGTAATCAATTATTCCAGATGCACCATAATACGGATACTTTCCACCTTCTGAATTTTTCCTTTCAGAAGCCTTTATAGGAATTCGTTTACCATCGAAATTATCTACAACTTCTTCAAAACTTACTTCTTCCCACTTACCCATCAATCAACTGTTCTATTTGGTTCATTAATGTGTTTATTTCAGTATCGATTTGCTTAATGGCTTTAAGCAAATCTTTTGGTGTTTGGTGTATGACCTCCACTACTTTGTGTGGGTTTTTGGCGCTTAGGTCGTAGTCTTTAATATCAGCTACGTTAACCGTCCAATCGTTGCAATCTTCTCGATACAATTCGTTCGTTCCTCTCGAATCACTCGAAGTGACAGGCACTTTAGCATTTGTAGCATTACGCTCTTTTGGGTTGTGGAATAGGTGTACAAAATCTGCTATATGCTCGTAAGCAATAGGTTTGTTTTTGGTAAGTTTATAAGGTGGTGTGACGTCGTAATACCAAATGTCACGGGTGGAACCTTTTCTATCAAAATATAAAATATTGGTTTTTACACCACTATACGGTAAAAACACACCAGCAGGCAAACTTACTATGGTATGTACATTAAAGTTTTCTAACAAGGTTTGCTTTACTTTGGTAAAGGCGTTATTGGTTTGAAACAAGACCCCTTCAGGGATTACAATTGCCGCACGACCTTCTAGTTTTAGCATTTTCATAAAATGCTGCAAAAACAAAATCTCTGTTGCGTTACTTTCTACAGGGAAGTTCTGTTGTATTTGGCTTTTTTCTTTTCCTCCAAATGGTGGGTTTGCTAAAATAACATTGTGTCTATCTTTTTCTTGAAAATGGCGTATATTTTGTATTAAGGTATTGCCTTTATATACGTTTGGACTTTCTATACCATGCAGAATCATGTTCATCATCCCCATAACGTAACCCAAACTGGTTTTTTCTTGCCCAAAAAAGGTGTCGTTTTGGATGGTTGCCCAATCTTTAGCTGATATATTCTCTTTTTTATTACCGACAATTAAATACTCATAAGCTTCTACCAAGAAACCACCAGAACCAACTGCTCCATCATAAATGGTATCACCAACCTTAATATCTGTGGTTTCTACCATTGCTTTAATTATGGCTCTTGGTGTGTAAAACTCACCAGAATTTCCACCATCGCTGCCCATTCCTTTAAGTAGGCTTTCGTACACTTGCGACAACTCAAACAACTCATCACTACTTTGAAAATCTAAAGCATCAATAATATCTAATACTTCACGTAATGTGTGACCGCTTACTATTTTATTATCTAAATACTCAAAAATAGCACCTATTTTATAGGTTAGCGTTTTTGGGTCGTTGGTAGTTGCCTTAAAGGCTTGCAAATACGGAAACAAGGTTTTGTTAGCGAAATCTATTAAATCATCTCCTGTTAAAGCACGTTTTACATCTAGCTTACCATCTTCATCTTTAGGGCAAGCCCATTGGTGCCAACGTAAATCTTTACGCAATACATAGTTGTACTCTGTACCTTCTAAATAGGCTTCGTCTGCTTTATTGTCTTCGTAATCGTTTAAAAATTTAAGAAACAGAATCCAAGAGATTTGCTCTGTGTAGTGCATAGCGCCTGATATACCATCGTCACGACGTAGGATATCCGTTATTCTATCTATATTGTTTTGTATACTCATTATATATTATCTCTTAAATAATTGTACATTAATTCTATATCGTTTGAAATTTCAGAAATAGGAATTTGAGCTATCATTTCGTTTAATTTTTCTTCATCAAAACCTCCATCTTTATAAAGTGGATGTAAAATAGTTTTGCTATCGCAATCTCTAATGTCACCTGAAGCATCAAGTGTATTTCCTGTGGTTAAATTTACTAAAGGAAACAAGCTTTGTAATTCTTCTAATTTATTAAAATGTGTGAGCATAGTAGGACTCAATAAGTAATTTTCTATTTCTCTTCGTTTCCAACTTAACAAATGAGATTTAGTTGTTTTACCATTGATTACAAAACTCTTTAAATCCTTAAAATCACTATGAAAATTCACCTTAAAGTCATCTTTTACTTGATTAAGAGGTAAATCATCTTTATCACAAATCAAGAAAATATCTTCTGTTATTAAGTTATTTGGGGCATTGTTTTTAAAATCTTCAACAAACAATAATTTTCCTTTTCCAAATTTCTCATCTGTCGTTTTAAAACTAGAAGATCTTTTAATTGGTATTATCTTATCAAAAACTTGAGTAACAGTATCACCTATTTTTTTATATGCTAGTTTTTTGAAAATAAGCCAATCTACATGGTCATCAAGTAAAACTATTTTTTTTATTCTTGAAGCTACATTAACTTCATACGTTTCTTTTCCTACTATATTAGATAACCTTTTCGAAAGTTCTTTAATTGTTAATTCTGATTCAATTCTACCATTCTCAATAAGCTTTATACTATCAATTTCATTCTGAAGTATTGAATCAGAAATATGTGTAGTGGTAATAATTTTTCCAGAAGCTTTTTTTAAAACACTCCATAATTTTTCTATATTCTCATAATACAGATGAGAGTCAATTTCATCAAATAGAAAAATAGTAGTTTCAGAGTCAAAGAGATCTATAATTGCATAAATTGCAAGTAATTGATATTCACCGTCACTTAAAGAACTGAATTCCAAATTATCCTTAAATCTAAGTTCACATTCCCATAATTCGGCATTCGCGGTCCATCCATTTGCAGCAAGTGCCCAAAAGGTAAAAACCTTATTAATATCTTTATGAGTGAATACATCATAAGCTTTTTTAGAATTTAGTTTTAGCCAACGCTTGAAAAGATTATCGTTATTTAAAAAATCAAAGTCAATATTAAATACTTCAATTATCTTTTCTAAAGTTTCGTGAAAACTAGTTTTTCTTAGTTGATTATCATTGAATTCATATCCTTCTTCAGATTGATCAGTTTTTTCTTCTTCTTCAATTTCTCTTTTAATTTTATCTACGTAATATTTTCTTATTCTAAACCTAAAATGTAATGTTGAAGAAATATCATCATTTAAATCATCTGTGTCTATATAGCCTTCAGTTTTCAAATAAGATCTAACCAGTCCATGTGGTTTAAAAATCGTAGACCAGAAAACTAACATTCTTACCCAGTCGTAATTAAAATAAAATGAGTTTATGGAGGATTCTTCTGTCTCATTTAAATAACGCCTATTAGCTTTTTTATGTTGATTAAATAATGATGTGAAAAGTTCATTTTGTCCGGATGAAAAACAAATTACTCTTAGATTCTCATCTTCTATATACTTTTTAAAAATGGCTTCCAATATAGAGGATTTACCACACCCGTTTTGACCTATAAAAGTTACTAGACCTTTTGTTAAATCTAAAGATTGCTCATCTTCTACTAATTTACTTTTAAAAGCTATTTCCATAATTCTAACTTGCTCTATAAATATTTTCCTGTAATTTATAATAAGCCCCTAAAAGGGTTTTCATATCACCAAAAGCAGTTTTAGCATCTTTAGATGTGCCTAGTTTTAATTTTACCAAATCGCCCAATTTATCTCTTTGTAACTCTTCAATACCATAATCCTCGTAATGTTTTAAAATAAACTCTAAAAACTCTTTTGCTTCTAGGTTTTTATAGACTTCAAAAAATTCAGGTTCGTCTTTTACAAATTTTACCCGTTGTTTACGAGTCATTAAATTTGTGTTAAACGATATATGAGAGAGTACATCAAAAATATCACAGTCTGGCGAGGCTATCATATTACGTAAATCATTGAGCTGCTCATTATCAAAACCTAATTGCCCTAATTGTTTCAGTAAATCTGCACGGGTATCTGGGTTAGACCAAATTTTACGCAAATGAGCTACATCTTTATAAATAGCAGGTAGCTCACCAATTAATTTTTCAAGAAATTCACGAGCGGTTAACGGTTTTCCATTTTCATCTATATAGCGGGTATCAACATCTGTTACTTTTAATTGACGCCCATTAGATAATTCTATAATCAATTTTTCTTTTTTCTCATAAGGTTCATCTGGGTCATTAACCTCAGGTTTCTTTGGCAATTTTGGTTTGGCTTCACCACCTGAGCCATCCTCTTTTGGGTCTTCTGGTTCTCCGTCCCAAGAAGCATCATAAAAGAGATTGGTTGCACCTACGAAATCTATAATGGTAAAAAAGTCCTTACCATCAAAAATCCGTGTACCGCGACCAATTATTTGTTTAAACTCAACCATAGAGCCAATAGGAGCCGTCAATACAATATTTCTAACATTTCTAGCATCAATACCAGTAGTCAACATCTTAGAGGAAGTTAGAATTACCGGTATATCATTATCGTTATCTTGAAATTTTTCTAGAAGTTCACGTCCGTTTTTACCTTCATCGCTCGTTACCCGAACACAGTAATTAGGGTCAGTGACTTCTTTATGTTTGTTGATGTAATCTCGTAAGTCTAACGCATGGTCTTGGTTGGCACAAAAGACTATGGTTTTATCCATCTTGCCTATATGGTTTAGTAGTGTTTTAGCAACTAATTCCGTTCGCTGATTAATAGTGATGCTTTTATTGAAATCTTTAATTTCATAACGGTCTTTTTTTACTTCACCCTGTATTACCGTACTATCGTTAGTGTGTATATACTCGTCTATATTGGTAGTAACACGTTTTGCCTTATAAGGGGTTAAAAATCCATCTTGAATACCATCTTTAAGTGAGTACTCGTAAATAGGCTTACCAAAATATTTATAGGTGTCTACGTTATCATCTCGTTTAGGTGTTGCGGTTAAACCTAAATGAATGGCGGGTTTAAAATGGTCTAATATTGCTCTCCAAGACCCTTCTTCATTTGCGCTTCCTCTATGACACTCATCTATAATAATCAAGTCAAAAAAATCACTTGGATATTCTTTGTAGTAACCACCTATATCTTCACGTTCTGCAATAGCCTGGTAAATAGCAAAGAAGATGTAAGCATTTGTAGGGACTACTCCGTTACGTTTGCGTACTTCTTCGCCATCAATTTTAATGACATCTTTTTCATACGGATTAAATGTATTTATAGCTTGATCAGCTAATACATTTCTATCAGCAAGAAACAAAACCCTTGGGCGTCTATCATTACCATCTAGATTCCATTTAGCCGTTAATAGCTTGTGTACAATCTGAAACGAAATAAATGTTTTTCCTGTTCCGGTAGCTAGTGTTAAAAGAATACGGTCTTCACCATCAGCTATACTTTCCATTACTTTATTTACGGCAATTTCCTGATAATAACGTGGACCAAAATTACCGGTTAGTAAAAATGGAATATTATGTAGTTGTTCTTTTAATCCATTCTTCTTTCCAAATAATCTATTGTATAGTTCTTGAGGTGTAGGAAACTTATCTATGTAATCTCCTTTTCCAACTCTTGTATCAAATTCGTAAATACGTTTTCCGTTAGTGGCGTATACAAAGTTGATTTTCAATTTTTCGGCATATTCCAAAGCCTGTTGTAAACCTTTTGTAGGATGGTCTCCAAGCTTTTTAGCCTCAACAATAGCAAGATTTGTATTATTGAACTTTAATAAATAATCTAGGAAGAGGCGCTTACCTCTTTTATTACCTAATAGTTTCCGACCATCAGTAAAATAATATTCTCTAATAATGTGTATTGGTTCCCAATGACTATCAACTAACTTAGGGTCTATAAAATTCGCCCTTGTATCTGATTCTGAGGTATGTCTGGTCATTTATATTCCCTATCTTTTTAATAATAAATATATTGCACAATCAACCATTATTAACATACGAAGGTTCATTATACATCTTCAATTGACAAATCAGGTCAGGGGTCTTTATCAACCACCAATTTAAACAAACCATCTTTAAAATGCAGGGGAAAAGAAAATTCTTACACGCTTTTTAACGTTAGAATAATAAATCTAAACAGACTACTGGTATTTACCTTACGGAAACCCGTAACCACGGTAAGTAAATTGTGTTATGATAGGTTTAAACAACGTAGGGTCAGTTCGAGTGGCGTCCTGAAAGTGACGTTGTGTCGAGAACGCTTTGGTACACGTGAGCTTCTCGATACTAATTTTCTCGTCCCTCAAAAATTCACTCGAGCTGATAGTTTTTGTTTCCTCCCCTTTAAAAAAACCATTTTATTCCCAGATGGCATCGTTTCTTCTTTTTTGCTAACTTCACGGAAACTAGATGATTATGGCTACGTATTCACTGAACATCAACGGAACCTCTCATGAGGTTGATGTGGCCCCGGGCACCTCTTTGCTCTGGGTGCTACGGGAACATCTGGGTCTCACCGGCACCAAATACGGCTGTGGTATTGCACAGTGCGGCACGTGTACCATCCATGTTGATGGCAATCCTGTGAGGGCCTGCATCCTTCAGGTAGATACGATGGCCAAGGGGCAACAGATCAAGACCATTGAAGGACTTTCGGAAAAGGGTGACCATCCGGTACAGCAGGCATGGATTACCGCACAGGCCCCCCAATGTGGCTACTGCCAGTCTGGTCAGATCATGCAAGCGGCCGCGCTGTTAGAAACAAATCCAAATCCCTCACGGGAAGAAATTAAAAGCTATATGAACGGCGTGCTGTGCCGTTGTGGCACCTATTTACGTATCCTAAAAGCCATTGAAATGGCCAAAGAACAAACCTCCAAAACCTCCTAAGGCCATGAAAAACACAAGCACCAAAGCGATATCCCCCATGGCCCGCAGGCAGTTCTTAAAATCCTCAGGGGGCGTGGCCCTTTTTATTACGGCTTCCGGCCTTTTGCCCAATATACTGTCCTGTACCGACTCCAAAGGGGTTGAGCGCCAACTCACAAAACACGACGTCACCGCTTGGGTGCGCATCACCGAAGACGGCCACACCACCATCTACAATCCCGCGGCCGAAATGGGTCAGGGATCTATGACGTCCCTGCCCTTGGTCTTTGCCGAAGAAATGGATGCGGACTGGTCTAAAGTGCATGTGGAATTTTCGCCCCAGGAGGCGGACATCTATGGCTCCCCAGGCTGGCAACCCGGTACCAAACTCATGTTCACCGTGGGTAGCCGTACCACCAATAGCTACTACTCCGTCATGCGAAAAGCAGGAGCACAGGCCCGTTATGTGCTATTGCATTCCGCAGCGGCCCATTGGCAAGTGCCCATTGGTGAATTGACCACGGGCCCAAGTGAGGTCATCCACGAAAAGAGTGACCAAAAAATAGGCTATGGCGCCTTGGTGGCCTATTTGACCATGCCTGAAACCCTGCCCGATTTCAGCGAATCTGGATTAAAAGACCCCAAAGATTTTCGACTGATCGGCAGCCAGATTCCCCGAATGGAAATCCCCGAAAAAGTGGACGGCAGTGCCCTCTTTGCCATGGATCTTCGTTTGCCTAATATGGTCTATGGCTTTTTGGAACGGGGCGCCCTGCACGGAGCAACACCCACCTTAACCAATGAAGAAGACATCCTAGCCATGGAAGGAGTGCTTAAAGTAGTGCCCTTTGACTATGCCATTGGCGTGGTAGCCAACACCTTGGAGGCCGCCTTGAGCGCCAAAAAGGCCCTTGCTATCCAATGGGGCGATGCCCAGGCCAAGGGATTCAACTCACAAGACATCTACCCTACCTATGCTAAGATGGCCAGTGCCCCCGAAAAGGGCAAGACCGTTAACGAATTGGGTGATGTAGACCATGCATGGCGCACGGCGGCCAAAACCTACGAGGCAGATTTTAAGAACGACTATGTGTACCATGCTCAAATGGAACCCCTCAATGCCATAGTGCAGGTGGCCCAAGATGGGCAGAGTGCCGAAGTCTGGGTGGGCAGCCAGCAAGGTCCGGATACCAAATTAGGTATTCCCGGTCTTTTGGGCATTCCCCATGAGGCGGTCAACGTGCACCTGCAATATTTGGGCGGCGGCTTTGGACGGCGGAGCATGAACGATTTTGTGGTGGAATGTGGCAGCTTGGCCCAGGCCATGTCACCACAACCGGTGAAATTGGTGTGGACGCGCGAAGATGATGTAACCTATGGCTGCTTCAGACCCTTGACTCTGCAACGGTTAAAAGTAAGTACCGATGCCCAGGGTACCCTCACCGGTTTCTCCCATTGTGTGGTAGGCGATGGTGGTAATTTAGTGGCCAGTGGCGCACGTAACGACCATTATGCGATACCCAACCAATGGGTAGAATGGCGCGAGGCCTCCCATGGCGTGCGTTTAAAACACTGGCGTTCGGTAGGGCATGGTCCTAATAAATTTGCGATTGAGGCCATGTTGGACGAGGTGGCCCATGATCAGGGGGTAGACCCTATTGCCCTACGAAGAAAACTGATGGTCAACGCCACCAGGGCCTTGGCAACGCTGGAAAAGGTGGCCGAAATCTCGGATTGGAACGCCCCATTACCCGAAGGCCGCGCCAAGGGGGTTGCCTTTGTGGAGCACGGTTCGTTGGGTACGGGCGTGTGTGAGATTTCGGTAGACCGCACCTCGGGTACGATCAAGGTGCACCGTTTTTGGATCGCTTTAGATGCCGGGGTCGTCATACAACCGGATAATGTAAAAGCCCAAATGGAAGGTGGGGTTATTATGGGCATAAGCTCGGTGCTCAAAGAACAGATTACGGTGGTGGATGGCCAGGTACAACAACGCAATTATAATGACTACCAACTTCTGCGTATGCAAGAGGTACCCGATAGTATTGAAACGGTGATCCTCCCATCTGCGGAGCATCCGGAAGGCGTGGGTGAAACCGCTACCCCCATGGTGGCGGGGGCCATTGCCAATGCCTTTTTACGGTTAACGGGCAAACGGTTACGGCACCTGCCCTTTACCCCAGAACGGGTTTTGGCCGTTTTGAACAGTTAAGGTATTTAAAGGTTAAAACTAAAGCACCTTGTCACTTCGAGTGAATTTTCGAGGTACGAGGAAATTAGTATCGAGAAGATAGCGTACAATAAAGGTTCTCGATACAATTCGTTTGCAGCAATCTACTCGAACTGACCATACGTAAACACAAACAATAACCCGGATGTCACTTCGAGTGTTTTCAAACGAATGAGAGTGAGATTGAAAAAGTATCGAGAAGCATACATGTTCTAAGGAGTTCTCGATACAAGGTTCCCTTTCAGAATGTTTAGAGCAAAACTGGGTACCGTTTTGAAGCCCCGGTACACAGAAAGCTGGTCGTTTCGTAGTGGGTACACTTCACTTATCCGTGTGTTTGCACGCGATTAACCTCCACTGACAACATTTTGTAGGAATTTACTTATAAAAAGTAGATATTGAGGATTTCCAATTAAGTTCCGTTTAACCTAAATTAATCCACACTATGAATGAATTCTCGCAACGTAGGGTAAAACTTGTGTTTATACTTTCCCTATTCACTACGGGCATTTCGGCACTATGGTTTTTTCTGGCCAGAAGTCTGAATTTGAACGAATTGAGCTTGTACATTGCAGCAACGATACCTTTTTTCATCTGTTCCGCTATCATCTCAAAGGTAGGCAACCTCACTCTGGCACGTTTTGTTTATCTAGTCGCCTTTAATATTAGCGTTGTGTTAACTTCTTCTTTCATAGGAAAGGCAGGTAGTGTTGAATTTATATTACTATTTGCCATGGCATTACCCTTTGTGTTTTTCTCATTTAGACGTGAAAAATCGTACGTCGCACTTTTTCCTGTGCTATCCATAGTACTTTGGATTCTTCTCTATGTTTCAGATTTTAATTTATTTACCATCACAAAGATGGATACGACACTTGCAGCCACATATATTTATCCCGTATCTATTTTCACTACTGCGGTGCTTGTGACCTACCAATTGATATTTTTCTCCATGATCAATGCTCGCTATTATTCCAATATACAAGATGAACGGGAAGATGCCATTGAAGCATCTAATGCCAAGTCACAGTTTCTAAGTATGATGAGCCATGAGATACGAACGCCCATGAATGCTATTATAGGACTCTCTCATATTTTGGGCGATACGAATCCTAGACCAAATCAAGAGGAAAATATAGATGCCCTAAACTACTCGGGCAAAATACTATTGAATTTACTGAACAATGTATTGGATTATAGCAAGATGGAAACAAGCGGTGTAGCCCTTGATCCCATTCCTACAGATGTTATGTCGGCTGTAAAGCAGATAAAAAAGATTCATGAGCCAGGTTGTTTAGGGAAAGGGATTACGTTTAAATTACAGGTCGACGAAAAACTTCCAATGTTGTTGTTAGATATTGTCCGGTTTAACCAGGTCATAAATAATCTGGTCTCTAATGCCATAAAGTTTACGAAACAAGGAAGTGTAACCCTAAAAATTACAAAACAGGAAGACCGCAATGGTAATGTGTGTATGCGTACCGAAATTATAGATACGGGAATTGGTATTACAAAAGAACAACAAGAGAAAATATGGCAGCCATTTACTCAAGCCTCTATTAGTACAAATCGCTTATATGGTGGTACGGGATTGGGACTTCCTATCGTAAAAAGTATCGTAGAAGCCATGGGGTCTACAGTACACATAGATAGTGAAGTAGCACAGGGTAGTCGTTTTTACTTTGATTTAGAAGTGAAGTCTATTTCTAACGAGAAGTTGAACCAAGATAATGGGAAAAAAGGGCGTAATCTAAAAGGTAGAAGAATACTACTCGTAGAAGATAACAAAATAAATATCATGGTAGGCAAACAGATATTAGAGAGGGCCAACCTTGTGGTAGATGTCGCCTTTGATGGTCTCATGGCGGTAAATATGGTCAAAGAAAATGATTACTGTGCTGTTCTTATGGATATTCAA
>TARA_R110002050_G_scaffold186672_3_pt1 | contig 16148 bp, 34 predicted proteins | sample TARA_R110002050 | Tara Oceans TARA_R110002050 (sample SAMEA4396988) | marine metagenome | biome: Polar Biome; feature: [DCM] deep chlorophyll maximum layer (ENVO:01000326); material: water (ENVO:00002006), including particulate matter (ENVO:01000060) such as... | depth 25 m
AGTGAATACAAAGAATGGACTGACCCCATTATTAGATTTAATAATCTTTCTAATTGGGCAATAAAATCATTACGAAGTTATGGTGATATGAATTTATTTGATGGTGAACAAACTGTACATATAGAAGGATATTCTTACGGCAGTAAAGGTCAGGCAATATTTCAAATTGCAGAAAACTGTGGTATATTAAAACATGTTTTACTTTCAAAAAAATTAAAATATGTTACAGTAGCACCTAGTATTGTTAAAAAGTTTGCAACAGATAAAGGTAATGCAAATAAAGAATTGATGTATGAACAATTTTGTAAAGATACAAAAACTGATTTAATGAAAATGATGGATATGCAAACACTATCTAATCCTGTAACGGACATTGTGGATGCTTATTACATTGCAAGATGTGGTTATGAAAATATTAGAAGCAAGTAATCGTGTTCCTTCAGAAGTATTTCAAGAAGGACCTATATTAACAACACAAATGTTTCCTGTGAAAGATATACTTATTACTGCACCTAGAAATTGGCTTGCAAATAAAATGAAACCATTTACAGAAAGTATTGAAAGTGTAGGTATGATGTGGCCTGTAATAGTAGTACACTTAGATAATTATTGGGAACCAATGAAGTCTAAAAGATGGCCAAGACATAATTTAGAAGGTGATTTTGTAGAGGGTTATGGTGTGCATACAGGAAACAAAAGAGTTATTTGGGCACAAGAAAATAATTATGATTTAATAGAGGCATATGTTGTTACAAATAGAAATCAAAAAGATGATATTGTAAAACATACATTTTTACCTAGAGGTCAATGGCCAGGACAAGTAACAAAATGAATCCACAAAAACCAGAAGTATTTCCACAAAAAACTACTAATAAACCAGATGAGTTTAAAAATGAAAAGTGGAAAAAAACAAAACAAAGGTTATATAAATCTGATAAGGGTCGATATGCAACTACGAAAGGGGTAGAAAGTGATTACCCAGCTTCAAACGCTAAGTTAATATCAGAAGAAGAATACGACAAACTATTTAATGAATTGCCGGAGATTTACACATACTAATGAATATTACTGAAGCACAAAAATTATTTAAAGACAACATAAAATCTATTGAAATAGGTATGCATAACTATTGTAATCGTACATGTAACTTTTGTCCATTATCTAGAGATGATGTTAATAGAAAAGATAAAAAGAAAACTATATTCATGGATAAAGTAATGTTTCAAAGTATTCTAGAACAATTAAAAGAAATTGATTTTGATGGTCGTATAGATATTTCTAGATATCATGAACCACTTGCACATAAAGAAGATATATTAGAAAGATGTCGATTAATGAATTATTACATACCTAATGCAAAAATTAGTATCAATACAAATGCAGATTTTTTAGATAGAAATTATATAGATGAACTATTAGATTCTTATGTAGACCATATTGCTATACAGGCATATCTAAAAAATGGTGTAGAAGAATATGATGAAATGGGTGTGTTCAAAAGAATAAATCAGATATGCAAAAAGATAAATGTACCAGAAATTAATCCTGATAATTTTAAAGATAAAGACTGGATAAGATATAGACTGCCAGCTATCAAGTCTACTATACATGCAAGAAATTATTGGAAGAACGGTATGAATAGAGCAGGTACAGTTTTAGATTTTAATTATAAAAGAACTGAACCATGTACAAGTATGGACAAAGGTGTTTATATAGAATATGATGGTAGTATGACGGCATGTTGCGATATGATAGCACCTGAACTACATAGTGAATGGACAGTAGGTGATTTAAAAAAAGAATCAAATATATTTGTGAACTATGCAAGTGAAAAATATCAAGGGTTTAAGAAACGAATAAATAATGCTGACTGGATTGAAAACTCACCATGTCTAAAATGTAAACGAGATATAAGAGGACATAAATAATGATTAATATACCTGCCGAAGGACAATATAATATGTACAATACTGATTTTTGCCCCCATGCAAATTTTGTAGAATTTATCTGGCCAAATATGTATGATAGATTATTAAAAGATTTTCCAAAAAATGATTTATTTAAAGATGAATATCCAGAAGAAAGAAAACATGGTCAAAGACCACATTGTCGTAGATTCTTTTGTATAGGTGAAACACAAGGTAGTAAATATTTTGAACAGTATATGAAAGGTGTAAAAGATTTACCTTCTTCATGGCAAATGTTTGTTAATAATATTTTAACAAATAAAGACTATAAAAAATTTATTTGTAAAGCATTAAAAGTAAAAGATTTCAAAATAAGATTTGACTTTCACAGAACAGAAGGTGGTTTAGATGTATCACCTCATGTAGATAGTTTGGGTAAAATAGGTTCACACTTATTTTATTTTATGCCTAATGGTTGGACAGATAAAATGGGTGGTAAGACAGTATTTTATCGTGGTAGAAAAGTAAGTAGAATGAATCCTGAACCTGGAGAATTTGAGGGTTGTGTAACAACAAGTGTTGTAGGTAATCGTTCTTGTCTATTTAAAAATGCAAAAGAAGGATGGCATGGAATTACAAAAATTAATTCAAACATGCATAGACAAATTTGTAATGTGGTATTATTAAAATGATAGACATAACAGCAGATTTATTAAATAGTATATCTTGGGAAGATGGTATAATTTATATTATACTAGGTCTTCTAGTTTATACAGCAAAAAAATATATTGATAAGAGGTTTAAATAATGGCAGCCACACTCAATAGAATATTAAAAAAAGTAGAAGACATGGGCGAATACTACTTTATTGTTCATTCTGAAATAAGACCCTATGGTCCTGGCACCAGAAGGTATATGTTAGGTAAACATATAGAATTGCCTGAAAAAATAAAAAAAATAGAAAAAACAGGAAAGTTTACTAGAACTCATGGTAAACAAATATACCTTAATGAGTTACCATTACCAGCATTAGAGTTTGAAGAATGGTTAGATAATTATATTATAAATTTAAAATTATGAAGGATTAGTATGTGTGCAATTCACGGTATAGTTGATGTAAAATTTGATTTGGTTATGAAGATGATTAAGGCTGCTCATCATAGGGGTCCTGATGGCAATTCAATTTTCAAAGATGACTACATCACATTAGGTCATAATCTATTATCAATTGTAGGTAAAGTAGAAGATGGTAAACAACCTTATGAACATGAGAATTGTGTATTAGTTTACAATGGTGAAATATATAACTATAAAGATTTAGAACAAAATTCAAAAAATGATACAGAAGCTTTAGCAAAAGGTTTAAAGAATGAGGGTTGGGAGTTTCTAAAAAAATGTGATGGCATGTTTGCTCTTGCATTTTATAATAAGACTACAAAAGAATTAATTTTAGCAAGAGATACCAATGGTACAAAACCACTATATTATGGTTATATAAAAGATAAGTTATATTTTTCTAGTGAGATTAAAAGTTTATTAGAGTGTGGTTTTGAAAGAAAAGTTTGTAAGAAAGCATTAGGTCTATATTATAATCAAGGTTATGTGCCAGGTTATTTAACTATGTTTGAGGGTATTAAAAAGTTAGTACCAGGACAAGTATTAGTAAATGATAAAAGTTATAATTTATTAGATTATAAATTAGATGTAATAGATAACCTAGATATAGACCATGTTAAAAGAGAAGTACAATTAAAACATAATTATTCTGTACAACAAACCTTAATGGGTCGTAGAAATATAGGACTATTCTTATCAGGTGGTTTAGATTCATCATCAATACTTTATGAGATGAAAGAATTAGGTTTAAAACCTAGAACATTTACATCTAGTTTTGCAACAACAGACCCTAAAAGTTTATTGAATCATGATAGTGAACTTGCAGAAAGACTGTGCAAAGAATGGGGCATTGAAAACAATGTATTATATCAAACACAACAAGATTATGTTGATAGTATTGAAGACGCTTTTTATGCATTAGAAGAACCAAGACAAGGTAAAAGTTTTCCAACTTATTACAATATGAATAAGTTTATATCTTCAAATGATATTACAGTTACTTTGGCTGGTGATGGTGGTGATGAATTGTTTGCAGGTTATAAACATCATATTAAACAAAAGAATTGGCAAGATAAATTATTTTGGTTGAGTGCATATAACACACCACTTAAAAATTCTGAATTAAGATGTAGTTTAAATGACCAGATGAATTATCTAAATGAGTGGTTACCTGTAAAACAACTACAAGAAGATAAATTGAATAATTTTTTATATACAGAAAGTTTAAATTCTTTAGCAGAAGATTTTTTAGTGAGAAATGATAAGTTAGGTATGGCGTTTAGTATGGAAGGTAGATTTCCGATAATTAATAAAACACTAAGAGATTATGTTAGAGCATTGCCTAGTGAATTAAAACTTGATGAAAAATTTTCAGAATTTCCAAAAACAAAACATAAGTATTTACAAAGAAAATCATATGAAGGTTTATTACCTGATTATATTTTAAATCATAGTAAAACAGGTTGGCGTTTTCCTACAGATGAAATACTAATAGGTAGAATGGACCAACCAGCACCTGATAAAGGAGTTTTAAAAGATTATATAAGAGAAACATTGAACGATAAAGAACTTATGGATATTTTTGAGTATGGGGAGAAAGATATTGAGGATAGATATTTAAATAATAGAGAACATGTGAAAAATGAAAACGGTACAGATAAGGCTGGTCCAGGTCTTAAATCTCAAAAAGAATTATTTTGTACACTTAATTTTGCAGTTTGGAAGAAAGTATATAATATGTCATTATGAAATTACTTACAATTACAACTTGGAATAATAAACTATACAGAGAATATGCTCATAAATTTGAGTCCACTTATAATTGGGAATGGCCTTATACAGTATATAATGAAGATGATGGTATGTTTGAATCTATACCAGATTTAAAAAAGTTTGTAGATAGAAATAAACATAGACCATTAGGTAATAAAGGTTTCTTATTAGATGGTGTAAGATTTAGTTATAAAGTATATGCCTATTGTCATGCTATAAAACAATATAGTAATTATGATTTTATAATGGGTGTGGATGCTGATAGTGTATTTTACAATCCAATGACTGAAGATGTTGTCAGAAAAGAATTATATAGAGAAGATTGTATGATGACTTATCTTGGTAGAGGTAGTCAATATAGTGAATGTGGTTTTTTAGGTTTCAATATGAAACATCCAGAGATACAAAATTATGCTGATGAAATGTTAAGAATGTATAATACTGATGAAATATATAAACTAAGAGAACATCATGATAGTTATGTTTGGGACCATGTAAGAATACTATTTGAGGGTAAAAGAAAAATACAAAATTTAAATATAGGTGACAAAAAAAATGCTCATGTTCAGGCAAGGTCAGTTTTAGGAAAATATTATGACCACACAAAAGGTCCTATTAGAAAGTCTGAAGGGTATAGTGGTGAAAATAAAATGGTAATAAGTAAAGGTCGCAAGAAATGATTGATTTTTATTTAATATGTTGGGGAATAGCAATAGCTATGTTAGTATATTGGAGTATAGGTGGTTATGATTAATGTATTCATTGGATATGATAGTAAAGAAAAGGTTGCATTTAATACACTTGCATATAGTATATTAAGAAACAGCACAAAACCTGTATCAATAACACCTATCTATTTACCAAACCTTCGTGATGATTTTGTAAGAGAAAGAAATAATTTATCATCAACAGAATTTTCATTTAGTAGATTCATGGTACCACATCTTATGAATTATAAAGGGTGGGGTGTATTTATGGATTGCGACCAACTTATGTTAGGTGATATTGCAGAACTATGGCGATTAAGAGATGATAAGTATGCAGTACAATTATGTAAACATAATTATACACCCAAAGAAGATAAAAAGTTTTTAGGTCAAGTGCAAACAAAGTATGATAAAAAGAATTGGTCATCATTTATGTTAATGAACTGTAATAAGTGTCATGAACTTACACCAGACTATGTTAATAGTGCAACAGGTTTACAACTACATCAATTTAAATGGTTAGAAAGTGAAGAACTAATTGGCGAATTGCCGTTAGAATGGAATTGGTTAGTAGATGAACCAGGTTATAATACTAAATCAAAAGTTAATAATATTCATTTCACAAAAGGTGGTCCTTGGTTTAAAGAGTATGCAGGTTGTTCATATTCAGAAACATGGAATGAATATCATAAAGAGTGTTCGTGGATAGAATGATAGACGGATTTGAAACAAGAGAGAACACAGATATACCTGTTAGAGCATTAGTCAATAGTGCAAAAGGACATTTATATAAAAGACCAAGTACAACTGTTGGTCAATATGAAACTACTAAATGGGATTACGATAGAAGTTTTAAAAATCCTATTACAGTATTTGGTATGTTACGAGGTACGGCTCAACTAATAGAGGAATGTAGCAGACTTAATCAAGACTTTTATTATTTTGACCATGCTTATCTTTTTGGTAATAAGCACAATCCATCTAAAATTTTTAATGAAAAGATATACAGATTAACTAAGAATTATTTTCACATAAGAGATATGAAAAAATTAAGTGATGATGATTATAAAAGAATACAAAAATATAAAGAACATGTAAAATTAAAACCATGGAAATATGATGGTAAATATATTTTAGTTATACCACCTAGTAGTCATGTTAGAAAATATTATTGGTATAATAATAATTGGGAAGTACAAATGTTAAATACTATTAAAAATTACAGTAAAAAACCAATTGTGATTAGAGCAAAAGAAGATACAACACCATTAGAAAAAGATTTAGAAAATGCTTATTGCACAGTATCATATCAATCAACAGTAGTAATACAATCTATCATGAGTGGTGTACCTAGTTTTTGTGCTAATGAATCAATGGGTGTACCAGTATCATTAACAGATATGACACAAATAGAAGAACCATTATATACAACTGAAAGAGAACAATGGATAGATTCATTATTAGCTAATCAATTTACAATGTCAGAAATAGAAGATGGAACAGCATGGAAATGTGTTAGTAATAAATAAAAAGGAGAAAAATTATGGGCAGTATATCAGGTAAAGTATGGGGTCAAACAGAATTAGTTTTTGCAAATTCTAATATTGAGTTTCATAGAATAGATATTAAAAAAGGTGGTGTATGTAGTAAACATAAACATAGTTTTAAATTTAATGGTTTCTATTGTATGACTGGAAAACTATTGATTAGAGTTTGGAAAAATGATTATGATTTAGTAGATATGACAATTTTAAATCCAGGTGATTTCATGAGTGTATCTCCAGGTGAGTATCATCAGTTTGAAGCATTAGAAGATTGTGTAGGATTTGAATTATACTATGCACATTTCGACCATGATGATATACAAAGAGAAACAGTAGGCGAATTAAAGAAGTAAAAATTAATGAATATATATCATAAATTAGATTGGAATAAATGTCTATCTCATGAAATATGGGAATCATTTAAAAAAGGTTGGCCAGAATCAGATGAAGAAGTGCATTTCTTTTGGGGTCTTGCAGGTAAGAATGTGTCAGAGATTCAAAAGTGTATGGATGAAAACAAGAAATGGTTTTATGTAGATGTAGGATACTTTACAGAACAAATCACAAGATATCCAGAACCTAAAATTAATAACTATGATAAAACATACTTCAGAATCGTACATCAAAATTTACATACAATAACAGGTAGTGTTGGAACAGGTGAAAGATTATCTGAATTAGAATCAAAAGGTATTAATGTAGAATTTAAAGGTTGGGAAACAGGTGGAACAAAACATATATTAGTTTGTCCTTCATCACAAATGGTAACTTATAATATAGATGGTATGAATCAAGATGAATGGATACATGAGTGTGTAACTGAATTAAAAAAACATACAGACAGAGAAATAAAAGTAAGAAATAAACCTAGACCAGGAAATGAATTTTGGAATACAGATATAAAAGATAGTTTAAAAGGTGCTCATTGTCTAGTTACTAATATGAGTTTATCGGCAATTGACGCTATTATGAATATGACACCTGTAATATGTCATGTTAAAAATATATGTTCACCAATTGCAAGTACAGATTTAAAATTTATAGAAAACCCTACTAGACCAGGTAGAAAAATTATAACTCAATGGATGAAGTTAGTTGTAGAAAATCAATTTACTTTACCTGAAATAGAAAGTGGTAAAGCATTTGAAGTAATGAGGAAACAGTAGTATGATAAATGTATGTTGTGTATTTTATGGCGATAAGTATGACCACAAATATGTTCAAGTATTATATAATATGATACAAAGACATTTAACTATACCTCACAAGTTTATATGTTTTACTGACCATGTCAAATTACATAAAATAATAGATGGTGATATTGAGTATAGAGAATTTCATCATAAAGATTATCAAGGTTGGTGGAATAAACTTCAGTTGTTTTCTCCAAAGGCAAACTTAGAAGGTGTTAATTTCTATCTAGATTTAGATGTAGTCATATTAGAAAACATAGATAAGTTTATCACATTTAGTGCAGAAGATGAATTTTCAGGAACTAGAGATTTTAGTTATCCTACAAAGGGGTTTAATTCTAGTGTTATGAAATGGAATAATTCAGTAGAAATATCAAGAATATGGCATCCGTTTATAAAAGAGAAAAATAGACTTATGGGGAAACAAGGTGACCAAGATGTAATTTCAGAATTATTAACAGACATTGTTACAGATAAACCTAACTTAAAGGTAAAACCAAAACCGTCAGTAAAACCTTATCCTGATGAATGGACATTTTCATACAAGTGGCACGATAGAATCAATCCTAGATTCGACCGTGGTAAATGGGATTTCACCAGATTAGAAGGTGCTTCAATATCTGTATTCCATGGTAAACCTGACCCACACGAATCAGACCAAGATTGGGTCAAAAATAATTGGAAATAATTAACTAACCGGAGATAAAATGTGAACCACTACGAAACAAAAGAAATGGACCAGAGTGAGTATGATAAAATTAAAGAAATGAATAATGTTGAAATATTAGAAGAAGTTAGAATACCAATACATTTAACTCATCAAACAGATGATTTCGGTAATGAGATTGATTCTCAACAATATACATATCAGATTACCCTAAAAATATCTATGTAAAAGTGAAAAAATAGCTTGACATGGCATTTTAGATGGTATATACTCCATGTATGGAATCTAAAAAAGACACACCAAATGAGAATCATTCTCAACAAATCACAAAAAGTACACCAAATGAGAACCATTCTCATGAAAATAATTTAAATTATTTTACTATTCCTATAAAAATCAATAGTTTAGGAGAGCAGAAATAGCTTGACAAAGACTGTCGGATGTCCTATAATGGTACATGAAACTAACAAAAGAGAGAAAAACTATGAAATACATACTATCAGACATTAAAAGAGGATATAAGATTACAACAATCATGAAAAGACATGATATATCTGCGACACTAGTTATCGCATGTATGAGAATTATCCAAGGGGACCAATAATATGACAGAACAAGAACAAATGCTTAATGATTCCTTGTATGATGAGGAAAAAGAAAGAAGAGCAGGGTTTTTTGATGAGATAGAAAAATCAGTCGAAGAATATTGGAGAGAGAATGACTAAAGTATTAACAATGAGGAACACATCTATGATTACAATAGAAATATTCGGTTCGCTATTCCTAATAGCACTAATGATTAAACTAATACAAGTGGGGATAACTCAATAATGAATATGCTAAATCAAATTGAAACATGGCCTGGAAAGGGCGAATGGATGAAAAGAAAACCATTAGGTATGGAATCTCTAAAAGGTCGTACATCTGAAAGATTATATACAAGAAAAACATTATATAGAATGATAATTGATAATCTATCACCTGATAGAGAAAACTCAATTTCTAAAAATTTACCAATAGATATATTGCATGATTTTAAAATACACTTTAAAGGTATGTTTAGAATCAGATACAGAGGAAAAAGTGATTACAGTAAAAGATATTTTAGAAACCGTTTTCATTGTGTTCAAGAACATGCAACAAGTTTCGCAATTTATCCTACTGATACATCAACATTATCTATTAGTGAGGAGGAATAAAATGAGTATGAACGATTACGCTATGGATATGGCAGAAGACATTATAAACGATATGTATAACCGAGTATCAGAAGGTGAAATAACCTTTGATGATACACAAAGAATTTATGCAGATGATTTAACAAGTGAACAAATAGAATCATTAAAATTCATAGGAATTGAAGATGACGCTGATTTTAGAAAGGTAATAGAAATTACTGGAGATATAAATGAATAACGGATATTTTGCAGTATGTTTAGATAAGACATACCGTGATATGATTAAACAAAATGCTACAATGGATGTTGTAAGGTCCGACCATATTACAATATCTTATAAACCTAATGATGATACTTTTAAAAGATTATCTAAATTAGTAGGGACACGAGTTAATGCTCATGTTAATGAATTAAGAGCAAATGAAAATATAGAAGCATTTTGGGTAGAAAGTATGTTTTACGATTCATACAGATTATCTACACATGAAAAAGAATTACTAAGAGTGGATCCAGGTGCTCCACATATAACGATTTCACATAAGACAGATATTAAACCATCTGAAGCAGGTACAATGTTTACAAATCCTACTAGACAAGAAAAAAAAGTAGGTTATGTAGAAGGCGTATTTAAATGGATAGAATTTAAAAAAACAGGAGATAAACTATGATAACTGAAGAACAAAAATATGAACACACACATGAGAGGGTCATGTCAGCAATAGAACATACCAGAGAACAAGTTAAATATATGATAGAATCATCAGGTCTTGATATTGATACAACAGACTTTGAAAATCATTTTGAATCATTAAAATCTAATATAGAAATAATGATGGAATCATAATGGAAGTATTACAAGAAATAACCGATTGGGGCGAGGATAAAGTATCTAACAATACTTACTTTGTAAAGAATAAGATTAAACTTCATGCCTATATTAAAGAAGGTACGAGTAAAATTATTAAATTTGCAAAACCTATATCGTTTTCAAAATCAAGAAGAAAGTTTAAAAAATTAAATATTGACAATTATGAGGTACAACTATGATAAGAAAAAAACAGAAGTCAGATAAGATAGTTATTGACTTAACAGGACAAGATGGCAATGCTTTTTGTTTACTCAAATATGCAGATACATTATCGAAAAAAATGGATTTAGATAAAGATACAATCTATACGGAAATGACAAGTGGGGATTATGAAAATTTACTACAAGTATTCGACAGATACTTTGGTAGTTTTGTAATACTAGAAAGATAATGGTAGAATATTTGGGAGACATTATTCATGCAGTGTATCAATTGTTTTGCATAATTATTGTATTAACATTTATATGCAATTTACATAACATACATGATTGGATATGCGACAAGTTAAGTAATTTAAGTTTAATAATATTTAGGAGATAAACTATGATAACAAGAGAAGAAATAAGAACAGGTTTTGCAGAATGTGATACCACAGAAAAGAAAATTAATTTTTTAGAATTTCATATAGAACAGGAAAAAGATATTCCAGAATTATATGAGAATCTAATAGACGACCAAGGAAATAAATTATTCAAATTTGAAGGTTTATTAGAATCATGGACTTCACCTTCACCGATTGACTTTTTGACAATGAAGAAATTCGGATTAACCATGCGAGAATATGTCATGAGAAAAATTACTAAAACGAGTACAAAAGAAAAAACAACAGAAGAAATGATTGAAGATGTAGAAATAGAGGTACCTGTGGTACCTGAAGATGATGTATCTAGAATCGTAGGAGAAATGAATGAAGTATAGTGAAGAAAAAATATTACAAGAAATAAGTCAATACATTGAAGGTACCTATAATCAACATTATAGTGCAGACAAAGACGGATTCCAAGTCCAAGATATGTTACGACATTTAAATATTGATAAAGATTTTTGCCAGGCAAATGCAATTAAGTATCTTTGCAGATATGGTAAGAAAGACGGAAAGAATCGTAAAGATTTAATGAAGGCAATACATTACATAGTTTTGTTATTGTCTAGTGAGGATAATAATGCCACATGAGTTTTTAAAATTTATTGAACAATTAGTTTTACTTAAAGCAAGTGTTTCAATATTAAAATCAGATGACCCAATTAAGATAGAAATCTTAGATTACATTGATACAGTCATTGCAGAATACAATGTAGAAATTGAAGAATTTGAAAGAAATATGGCAATGGAAATGAAAGATAGGAGTATACATTAATGAAATTAAGTACATTTATATTAATAACCGCTCTAGTATTATGTTTTACAACATCAAGAGCTGAATCAAAAACAATGACAATGGTCGTAGATGGTAAACCTATTATAACGATTACAGTTGAAGAAGATGAACCTGTAAAAGAAGAAACTGAGGAAGAACCTGATTGTGAGTAAGACCAGAAACTTTGTACAGAAGTGGTTAAAACGGTTTTGTAAAGCCACCGTTGAGGTGGATAAAAAGAAAAGAGATAAACGAGGATATGTCAAACATAAAAATAATGAAAATAAAGCTTGACAAACGCTTTGAAATGTCCTATAATGGTGACAACAATAGAATTACTATGTGTAATAGTCATGACAGACTTAAAAATGTCAAATTAAATAACAACAATAGGTAAATATTATGGCAAGAGCTAGACTAAGCAAAAAAGAAAAAGTACTAAACTTACTATCTAAAGGACAACCAGTATTCTGGAGAACCCTAAGAAGTAGATTTGATTTAACATCACCTAGAGCAATGGTTGATACATTACGCTCAGAAGGACACATGATTTATATTAATCAAAGTACTGGTACTAATGGTAACAACACTTCATATCGTATGGGTACACCATCTAAAGCGATTGTGGCTGCTGGAATCAAGAAACTTTACGGAACAAGTTTCGCTTACGGTTCTTAATTGAAACTAGAGGTGCCCTTAACTGGGCACCTCATTTTAACCTTGGAGGAAAAAATGTATCATAAAGTTAGTACAATGTGCGACAAGATTAGAGTAATTTATGATAAGTCAGAACAATTAAGGATAATGAAATACGGTCATCAAGATGATGACACAACAGAAAAATTTTCACAAGCAGAAATTGATGTGCAAATAAAAGATATACAACAAATGTGTAGAGAGATATCAAATGATAAAGGAAAATATGCTAAATATCCAGCAAAGAAAAACGCTTAACATATTAGGTATAGTTTTGATTGGGTTGTCATTGCAAGGATGTTTGACAACCAGGTCGCAAATAGGCGCCGGTTTAGGTGCAACAACAACGACAGTTGCATGTGTTCAAATGGGTATTGACAATCCATATGTAATTGCAATGTGTACCTTAGGTGGTGCTATTGCAGGTGCAGAATACATGTATCAGTCAGACTATGATGTTCACTATGGTACTTTTGTAGACCATATGAATGTTGCAACAAGTGGTCAATCATATACAAACTGGTTCAACAGAAACACAGGTAATAGTGGTATAATAAAAACAACAAGTTTATATTATCAAGGACCTTTTAAATGTGTTGATTATGATGTAACAGTAGACATTACAAATTCATGGCCAGTTATTGGTATGGGTAATGTAGACAGAAGAACAGAATTTGGAACGGCATGTCAATTGCCAGATGGTAGATGGTTTGAAAAACCATTTAAAAATCCTTATACAGGAGAATGGGTGAGTGCAAATGAATCGAGATGAATATGGATTTATGATATTTTGTAAATTGATTTTATTATCATGGGTATTTGTATGGGCAGGTGCAGTTGCAGATGAAGAATTTCACCCTAAAGTAAAACCAATTAAACAACAATATTGTTTTACAAAGATTACAACAACAATCAAAGATGATGTGGTTACAAAAGAAGAACAATTAATCTGTGCAGATGGCAGAAAAAACTTTGATGAACCAGGTTATTGGGAATTGTATTCAGAATTTTATTATCGTGATACAAATGCACCAAGTTATTGCAGGTATTATGATAGACCGAATCATGCTTTTAAAACACCAGGAAAAGCATGTCTTACAAAATCTGGTGATTGGGAGGTCCAATGATTAAAAATATAATAATATTTACTCTAGGATTTATTGTTATTACTATGACAGATTTGACCATTGAAGAAGTGGTTATACATCTTAGCAGTAGTATAAATAGTGTTATTGATAGAGTGATAGGAGTAATATAATGAAAAATTATATAATAGTTGTATTTGCATTAACATTAGGTGCATGTTCAACAACAAACAATCCAATGTATTCATTTAAAACTGAAAGTACGGATTTAACAACAACAGTACCAGGTTGGTTCATGGCAGATTATTCTAATATGAAACTATGTGGTAATGATACTCAAGAAGGTATGTGTATATATGGGGCAGGTACATCTGTATCGCCTGATTTAAACCTTGCGATTGAGAAGGCGAAGATGATTGCAAAATCTGAAATTGCTGATATGATAAAAGGTACAATTAACAAAGAAAGTAAACAGTTTATTTCTGAAATCGGTAAAGATAAAGAAAAATATGTTATGACTGAAGTTGAAAGTGCCTTAGTTAATTCAATAAAAGATACTTCAGTTCGTGGGTATGAAATCTTTAAACAAGATGTTACAATTACTAAAGATGGTAGTTATCGTGCATATGTTGGATTAAGATTACCTATGGGTGAGTTAAATAAGATGTACAATTCGGATATTATGAGTTTAAATGAAAATAGTAATTTATAGTAAAAACAATTGTATATACTGTACTAAAGCCAAGACTATGTTAAGTAGTCTTGGTGTAAAGTATGATGAAAAAAAATTAGAAGAATTTAAAACAGTAGATGATATGTTAGAAGATATAGGAAGAAAAGTTAAAACAATGCCACAAATAAAAATTGATGGCGAATTAATTGGTGGGTATCATCAGTTAGTTGAATATTTTGATGATAAGGGATTAGTTAATTTCAAAGGAGAAAAAGTTGACCAAAGATAAAGATAACATACTACAATTTCCTAATGGTGGGAAGATGAAACCAGTTGATACTGTGGTTGATGAAAATTCATTTCAGAATTTAACACTTGGCGAAGCTAGAGAACAACAAGAATTAGAATTAGTTGAATCATGTGTTGATGAATGTGCTATATCATTAATAAAACATTTAGTAGATTATGGATGTGATATAAACAAAAAACATTTTTATGGTGATTTGGGATTTATCACAGAAATGATTAGAGCATTAGTTTATAGAGATTTGAATAGAAATCATATATCACAAGCATTGATAGATAAAATTATAACTATTCAATATAATGCTGATAATGAAGTACAACCTATAATAAATTATAGTAAAGTTTTAGTTCCTGAAGATTTAAAAGAAAACATGATAGGGAATGAAAATGATGATATCACTTCTCAAGAAGAAATAGTATTTGAAGCGGATTTTGAATTTCCAGATGATGAAACGGAAGAAACTTCGGAAGTTAAACCAGATTGGTCACCATCAGATGAATTTATGAATACTGAAGAAAAAATATCAGACATATCTGATTGGAAACCAACACAAGAACCGGAAGATGATAAATGATTTTAGTTGATTTAAATCAAGTATTGATATCTAATTATATGGCCCAAACAAGAGGTCATCAAGCACCTAATATAGATATGTTTAGACATATGGTGTTGAATAGTATCAGAGGTTATAATTTAAAATTTAAGCAGAAGTATGGTACACAAATATTATGCGCTGATTCAGCAAACCCTTGGCGTAGAGAATACTTTCCTAATTATAAACATCAAAGAAGACAAGGTAGAACCGAAACTAAAGAATCAACGGATAAATGGGATGACCTTTTTGATATTATTACAGTTGTAAAACAAGAGATTGCAGAAAACTTTCCTTACATGGTATTATCAGTAGATAATTCTGAGGCAGATGATATCATTGCGATATTATGTAGAGAGGCACATAACAATAAAGAAGATGTTATGATAGTATCTGGTGATAAAGATTTTATACAGTTGCATAAATATCCTGAAGTAAGACAATTTAGTCCGATTCAAAAGAAATTTATTAAAGATGAAGACCC
>TARA_R110002050_G_scaffold65066_3_pt1 | contig 16108 bp, 10 predicted proteins | sample TARA_R110002050 | Tara Oceans TARA_R110002050 (sample SAMEA4396988) | marine metagenome | biome: Polar Biome; feature: [DCM] deep chlorophyll maximum layer (ENVO:01000326); material: water (ENVO:00002006), including particulate matter (ENVO:01000060) such as... | depth 25 m
GAACCTGTAGTGAATTCTTAATTTCAAACTTTTCATTCTTAATTCATTGTCATGTATTACCATTCTTTAGGAACCATTCCTCATAAAAGGCACACCGTTTTTCGCCGACCAGATGGCGAGCTTTTTACCGAAGAGCTTTTCGGTGCGGAAGGATTTCATGGAAATAGTTCGCTCCTTTATCACTATCACATGCCAACTAGAGTTCTTAGGATTGAGGCAGGCGAGGTTATTGAGTTAAAAGCGATAGATAATCAGATGTTGAGACATAGGCATCTTAAAACGAAGGATGTTCCTGCTGGCGGAGACTCCATTACAGCCAGAAAAGTGCTTATGTTCAATAACGATGTTCAAATTGGGGTGGCTCGCCCAACCGATTCTATGAATTATTTCTATCGAAATGGAGAGCACGACGAACTATTGTTTATCCATGAAGGAAAAGGCCATGTCCAGACTAATTTCGGTCGACTCGATTTTGAATATGGCGATTACATTTACATTCCTCGAGGAACCACGTACCAAATGAATTTTGAAACCACCGAAAATCGATTTCTGTGTGTAGATTCAACGGGGCCCATTGGCTTTCCCAAACGTTACCTTTCTGATATGGGACAGTTGATGGAAAATTCTCCGTTTTGTGAACGAGATTTTCGGCTTCCTTCCGAACAATTGTACTTCGAAGAGAAAGGTGAATTTGAAGTTCGAATAAAAAAAGGAGGGAGGATGCATCACTATTGGTTCGATCATCACCCGCTGGATGTAGTTGGCTGGGATGGTTATTTGTATCCATGGATTTTCAATATCAAAGATTTTGAGCCGATTACGGGGAGAGTACATCAGCCGCCACCCGTACACCAAACTTTTGCAGCTAATAACTACGTGGTGTGTAGTTTTTGTCCACGTAAATTCGATTACCACCCTGATGCTATTCCTGCACCTTATAATCACTCCAATGTAGATTCAGACGAAATGCTTTACTACGTTGAAGGCGATTTTATGAGTAGAAAAGGAATGGATTTTGCGAGTATTACCCTTCATCCTGGAGGTATTCCTCATGGGCCGCATCCAGGAAAAGCGGAGGCAAGTATTGGTGCTGAAGCAACGGATGAATACGCCGTGATGATAGATACCTTTAAGCCGCTTTTTGTAACTGAGGAAGGAATGCGTTTAGACGATCCTAGTTATCCGTATTCTTGGTTGGAAGGGAAGTGAGTTTTTGAAAAGTACTCGGCCATAATTATTTAGCAGTGCTACGCAAAGAAGAGTAGGGATTCTGAATTATGAATTTTAGATTTTAAATGTTGCTTTTATGTAAGCTATTTAGCTAAAAGCTTCTTCCTAAAATTCATATGTCATCTTTTATCCGAAACCTGTCATTCCTGCGAAGGCAGGAATCTGGGGAGGAATAACGAGAAGTATTAATCAATTGCGGTTATAATCTTCACTTGAGTGGAGCTAATTCAGAAGGTAAACCTCAAGTATTACGCAAAAAAAGTCTCACCCTTTTGAGGATGAGACTTTAATTAAAAACTCAGAAAGCTCATTTCCGAAGAAAAGATTTCACCGGCTTAACGAATGATAGTTTCCGTACGCTTTGGGCCGGTTGAAATAATAGTAAACTTCACTTTCAAGTAGTTCTCGATGTACAAGATGTACGATTTTGCGCCATCCGGTAAATCATCCCAACTAGTCATACCTGAAATATCAACATCCCAACCCGGGAGTGATGTGTAAACAGGCTCAACTTTCTCAATTTCATCTAAACTCAGAGGAAATGTGGTAGTTTCAACGCCATTTATTTTATAACTAGTACAAACTTCAATTTCTTTAAAGCCGTCCATCACATCCATTTTTGTGAGTGTGAGTTCGTTAATTCCATTTATACGGCACGCATATTTTAAGGCAACTAAATCTATCCAGCCACAGCGACGTGGACGTCCAGTTGTTGCACCAAACTCGGAACCTTTTTGGCGGAGTTCTTCTCCCTTTTCACCAAGTAATTCAGTGGGAAAAGGACCGTTTCCAACGCGAGTACAGTATGCTTTTGTGATACCCATAACATGAGTAATAGCTGTTGGCGGAATTCCAGACCCGGTGCATGCGCCACCTGAAGTTGGTGAAGATGAGGTTACGTATGGATAGGTTCCGTGATCAACATCCAACAAGCAACCTTGCGCGCCTTCTAGAAGAATTGACTTATCATCATCTAGAGCCTCATGCAATACATTAGTTGTATTGATTATGTATGGAGAAAGAGTTGTAATGGCATCGTCAAGTTCTGCCATTAATTTATCAGCAGATAATTTTTCTTCGTGGTAAAGATTGTCGAGTGCGAAGTTGATGTCGGCAATATTCTGAGAAATCTTTTTAAGTAGGACTTCTTTATCGAGTAAATCTACCATTCTAATACCAACTCGAGAAACCTTACTTACATAAGCAGGGCCAATTCCACGTCCGGTAGTGCCAATTGCATCGCCACCACGTTTTTTCTCTTTTAGTTGGTCAAGCAATTTGTGGTATGGCAAAATAACATGTGCCGTTTGGCTGATAAAAAATCGGCCTTCTAAATTGAAACCGAGGTCGGTTACACCCTGAAGTTCTTTAACAAGAGCAATAGGGTCTATAACAACACCATTGCCGATGATACAATGAGCATCACCATTAAAAATACCTGATGGAATAAGGTGAAGAACCACCTTTTTATCATCAAATTTTAAGGTATGGCCTGCATTTGCCCCACCTTGATAACGTACTACGAAATCAGTTTTATCGCTGAGTAAATCAACGATTTTTCCTTTTCCTTCATCACCCCATTGGGCTCCAATAATAACACGAACTGGCATAATAAAATAAGTTTGCAATAAAAAAGGGGTGTAGCAATCTACACCCCTTAAGAGTTTTGTTTAGAAACGAATCATTTAAGCTTCGTTGAATGATTCAGCAGCTTCTTCAACCGATTTAAAGTGCTTGAACACTGTGATAAGCTTAGTAACAATAAGTAAGCTTTCGATTTTATCGGTTGCATTTGCAATGCGAAGGTCGCCACCAGCTTTCCGCATGGTTGTTAGCGCGCCAATCAGCATTCCAAGTCCAGAAGAATTCATAAACTTTACCTTACCAAGATCTACAACAATGTTGTTTTTCCCAGCGTCGATTAGCTCATGAAGTTTTTCGTTCAGGCTAACCGCATCCGGGCCACCCATTACGTTACCTTTAAATTCGATAACTACACTATTGTAACGTTCAGACGTATTAAAGCTCATATCTTCCTTGTTAATTTATACTTTAGGATTTCTTTGTTTTGGCTTCAAGTTCTACCACTAATGCACTGGCAACAAATAAAGAACTATATGTACCAAGAACAATACCGATTATAAGGGCAAAAGAAAATCCTTTTAACACCTCACCCCCGAAAATAAACAGCACAAGAACCACAAACAAGGTAGTTAATGAAGTGATTACAGTTCGGCTTAAAGTGTCGTTTAGACTTTTATTAACCATCGGAATATAATCCATTCCTTTGTGAACATTGCTATTTTCTCTAATCCTATCGTATACAACCACGGTGTCGTTGAGCGAGTAACCCACAATAGTTAAGAAAGCAGCGATTATATTTTGATCGATTAAAAGACTGAAACTAACAAAGCTGCTGAGAATGGTAAAAGCTCCTAATGTGATGATAACATCATGCATCAGAGCGAGTACCGCACCAGCGGAGAATGTCCAATTACGGAATCGAATTAAAATGTAGAAGAAGATAATGGCAATGGCATAGATTACCGATTCCAAAGCACTCGCTTTGAGATCTTCTGCAAACTTAGGCCCTACCTTATCAGACTTCTCTACGGTTACTTTGTAGCCGGGATAAGCCGTTTGTGAAGTTGTAACAATTATGTTCTCAATTACATCCATATCCGACAAGTTTTCGGTACGGATAAGTACTTCGCTATCAGAACCAAAAAGCTTTACTTCTGGTGCAGAGCCTAAGGGCTCAGACAGTACATCTCGTATCTTTGTGGCGTCAATTGGTTGGTCGAACTTAAGGATAATTTCTTTACCACCCTTAAAATCGATTCCGTATTGTAGCCCTTTTGTAACTATGGCACCTATAGATATCAAAACTAAAATAGTTGATACTATGTAGGCAACCTTTCTGTTACCTACAAAATTAATGTTTGGTGATTCAAACCATCTCATAATGTATTCCTTTAAATCGTTTTAATGTCTTGTTATTAACCGAAGCTAACAGCATCGGCTTTGTTGCGAGTTAAGTAATCGATTACTACACGTGTAATAATGATTGCGCTAAATAGTGAGCAGCAAATACCAGCTAATAGAGTTACAGCAAAGCCTTTAATTGGGCCTACTCCAAAACTCAGTAGAATAATTGCCACAAAACCTGTGGTTACGTTGGCATCAATAATTGCGCTCATTGCATTTGAGTAACCCGCCGAGATGGCAGCTTTCATAGTTTTTCCACTACGTTGCTCTTCTCTAATACGATCAAATATTAGTACGTTGGCATCTACCGCCATACCAATTGTTAATACGATACCAGCAATACCAGGAAGTGTTAGCGTAGCTCTGAAGCCAGCTAGAATACCAAGTATAAATACAATATTAAGTAGCAATGCGATATCGGCTACTGCACCACCAGTGCGGTAGTAAACAATCATAAAAATGGCTACGATACCTAAACCAATAAATACAGAGTTTAAACCTGCATTAATAGAAGCTTCACCAAGGGTTGCGCCTACAGTACGTTCTTCTAGAATTTCAAGAGGAGCTGGAAGAGCACCAGAAAGAAGAATGTTTACAAGGTCATCAGCTTCTTGAACATTTTCCATTCCTTCAATTGTAGAACGGCCACCAGTAATTTTTGTGTTCACGTTTGGATAAGTATAAACGTAGCCATCAAGAACAACAGCAACAGGCTTGCCAATGTTTGCACCAGTGATGATTCCCCAGCGACGAGCGCCAGCAGCGTTCATCGACATAGAAACTTCAGGTACGTTGGTAGCAGGGTCGAACTGTACGCTCGCTTCTTCAATAACATCACCAGTTAATTCTACTTGAGTTCTTACACCGTATAGAGGATAACCAATGCTTGCTCCAGAACTATTTCTAGTAGGTTTTGCACCCCACATAACCGTAGTGTTTCTAGGTAACATTCTCTGAACAGCAGGATCTTTAATCAAAGCCATTACACGAGATGTATCGGCATCTTGGGCGTAGCCAAGAACATAAGAATTGTCGCCTGGAGTTAATGCATCCATCAATGGATTAGAAAAAGCTTGTTCTAAACTGTCAGCACCAGCTTCAGGTACTTGAGAGTAGTAGTCGTATACTTTTTGGATAAATGATAGAAAGTCTTTTCCATCAGCAGCTAATCTAAATTCAAGACGAGCAGTTCCTTTTAGTAGGTTACGAACACGTTCTTTGTCATCTACACCAGGAAGTTCAACCACAATACGGTCGTTTCCTTGTTTAATGATGGAAGGCTCAGTTACACCAAAGCGATCCACACGAGTTCTAATAATTTCAATAGCTCTATTTAACGCTTCTGTACGCTGAGCTTTAAGAAAAGTGATTATTTCATCGTTGGTAGAACGGCGCGTAATACTTGCTGCATCATTACGGTAGTAACGGCTTAAACGAGCGTTAGCATCGCGATTTTCATAAGCAACTAGCATTTCGTCGATAAAGTCAGTGTCGTTTGCTAATGCATTTACACGAGCTTCTGCAACAACATTGTTAAGAACACTGTCACGATCAGCTCCAGATAATTCAAGAACAAGTTGAGGTGTACCAACTTCAAGAGTTACGTGCATACCACCTTGGAGATCAAGACCAAGATTAAGCGTTTTCTCTTTAATGCTTTTTAAGCGTTCTGCATTTTCAAGTTCATATTGAGCGCTCTCTTCAGTAGTGAGCTCGCTTATTTGTTTCTGTTCCAATCCCCAGATTACGGTTGGATACAGGTAGTAGAGAGTCATGGCCACAAAAGCTACTATAAGGCCAATTTTGAATCCGTTTCCTTGCATGGTGTATTAGATTATATGTTAAATATTAGTTTTAAAAATAAATTCGAAAGAGAATAAGAATATCAGGCAACAGCTAGATTCTCTATGGAACTAGAAATTAAGTAGAGCAAGCTATATATAGTAACTGCTCTCATAAATATACCTGAAGTTACTTATTGGGTGCTATGGGGCGCCTATAGCAATCCCAAAGGCAAGAGGTTCAGTAGTAGAACTAACTGATAAAGCCTTTTGAAAGCGAATGGAGTTTGAAAGGTAAACTTTGTGTGAGTTTACATCAGGAAAAGTTGTTTTAAAAAGTGTTTTACCATCATTCTGCTGAATAGCATTTGATTTTAGAGAGGTAATAACAACCCCTTTCGCCATACCTTGTTGAGAATCCATATAAGAATTCCACTCAGTAAGCAAAAGTTTGAATATTTCATTCTGATCAGACTTCTGAAAATCAAGTTCGAAGTCTTCTGCATTCGTTGTAACAAGTTCAGAAGCTTTTCTAATAATCGCTTCTAACTCATCCGTAGAATTCCCCAACTCTTTTAGTTGTTTACGCACATTCGCATCGTCATCGTTAACTAGATGGGTACCTAACCACGATGTAAACGCAGAATGCTTAGCCGACTCGCTAACCGGTTGCATAAAATGCAGCGCAAAGCTTATTAAGAGCGTAAGCGTTACATAGATTTTGGGGATATTTGAACGAAATAAATTCATTTAGATATATAAGATACAGAAACGGCGCGATTAATTGCGAACAGGAAGTGCAAATTATCTAAAATTGATGTTTTTAATTAAAATAGAGAGAGAATGGGAGATTCTCGAAGTATTTATGTAACGAGTAGTCATCATTATTACTTCGAGCCTAATTCGCTGTACTCCATAAATACCCTAATTCGGGTATTTAAAGCCGTGCTCTACTGAGCAATATTAAACCGTCATTAATAATTAGCTATCAGTGTGCGGAATAATGCAGTTGGTAGTTCAACTCAGGAGTACAAAAAATGAAAATTAATAGAATCGGCTTAGGAATGCTCTTTGCAATTCTAATCGCCACATACACAAACTCGCTATCGGCTCAAAGTGCGAGCGATTTATACGATAGCGGAAAGTATAAGCAGGCTGCCGTAAAATATGAGCAAGAAGCCGTTAAAGACCCAGAGTTCTACCTTTGGGCAGGCAAAAGTTACACGGCTTTAAAGGAATGGGATAAAGCAATATCGATGTATGAGGCTTATCGCGATAAGTATCCGAAAGCAAATAAAGTTCATGCAAATACCATTATAAATCTATTAAAAGGTCCAGAAGAAGATGTTTACATTGAGAATTTAGGAGCGAATATAAATTCTAGCCTTGGAGAGATACTTCCACGAATTTCTTCCGATGGAAATAAAATGTATTTCTATTCCAAAGACCGTGATAATGGATTTGGAGGCGGTGATGTTTGGTATACTAACAAGCAGAGTGATGGTAATTGGGGAAAGCCATTAAATATGGGCTCAACTATTAACACTGATAGCCACGAGGGGATTTTATCTATGTCGGCTGATGGAAATACAGCAATCGTTTTTGGAAACTACGAAGGTCGTTTCGGCGGCGGTGATTTCTTTTATAGCGCTAAAGTAGGTGATAGATGGACCACTCCTTGTAATATGGGTGGAGATGTGAACTCAGATGAATGGGAGTCGATGGCTAACCTTTCGCCAGACGGGAAAACTTTAATATTTGTAGCATACAAAGATCGCAAGAGCGAAGAGGATGCAGATTACGAGACGGATATTTATATCACCCATTTACAGAATGGAGCTTGGACAACCCCTAAGCCAATTTCTAACGTAATTAACACCCCAAAAAGCGAAGTGTGGCCATTTTTAAACGCTGATGGCAGAACTTTATATTTCTCTTCAGATGGACACGCAGGATTTGGAGGTCAAGATGTGTTTGTTACACGAAGAATAGGCGATGGATGGGAGAACTGGACTACCCCTGTAAACTTGGGTAAGAATATAAACTCAGTTGTTAACGATGAAGATTTGACAATACCGGCGTCAGGAACGGTAGCCTATTTTACAAGGAGTACAACAGGTGAGGGAAATGATGGTTTTGGTGATGATGACATCTTCAGATTGATTTTACCTGCAGATATGCGTCCAGATCCAGTAGTAAGTATCTACGGAAGTATTACCAATCAAAACGATAGCTTAATTGCTGCGACATTATTTTGGACAGATTTTGATACAGGTGAGCAGTTGGGCTATGCAACTAGTAACTCTAGAACTGGAGATTATCTTATCAACTTACCATTTGGGAGAAGATATCTAATCACAGCAAACCAAAAAGGTTATCTGTTTCAGTCTGAAATGTTAGATTTGAAAACCATGGTTGAAGATTCTATAGCGTTCTCAGAAAAGCTAGGGCCAGAGTTATTTAGAATGCGAAATGCACTCAAAAGAATTGATGACAGTAAGAATGAATACGAGATCCTCATTTCATCAAACTCCTCAAATTTAGATGATCAATACGACCGTTTATCAGAGCTAAGTAAAGAGATGAATAAAGCTCAAGCAGATTTGAATGATGCCATTCGTAGATCTAGAATGAGCTTTTTAGAAGATAATTCAGGCTACAAAGAAGTTCGCAAAGATATCTCTCTTACTGAAGCTAACGAAGGCGCTCGCATCGTTCTTGAGAATATCTACTTTGATACTGGTAGTGCAAATCTACGAGATGAAAGTCAGCAAGAGCTAGACCGTTTATTCGATATCATGACTCAATCAACTCTAGTTATCGAAATCGGTGGTTACACGGATGACGTTGGTTCTGATGATACTAACATGGAATTGAGCCAAGCACGTGCAGAATCTGTAGTTAATTATGTAATTAATAAAGGGATTTCTAGTGCGAGAATTTCTGCAAAAGGATATGGAGAGAATGATCCTCGAGCAACAAACGAAACCGCTGAAGGCCGCCAAGAAAACCGTCGTGTTGAAGTGAAAGTACTAAGTAGCGGTAGCCAAGAAGGCACCGGTGGGTTACTTGCAGAACAAGTTGAAAAAGAAGCTTCTAGTGAGAATCTGTATGAATTATATCGTCAGGCTGCAATTGCTGGAGGTATACCAAAAGGTGCTGCTTGTTATGATAACAACAACTATAATTCAAATACTGTTGCAACCACAAACACTCGCAACACCAATACAAGAAAGAGAAGTTCTTCTAATAGCCTCTCAGAAGCATGGTTTATTGATTCAGCAGGAGATGATATAAGCGCTTTTAGTGGCACAAGTATTTCTTTCTTAACGCATACTGGTGGTGGCTCACATGGCTATACACAAGTAAAAGGAGCAGGCGTTGCACTGTTTTCTGCTTCAGGTAAAGGCGAGCGTAATTTTTGGGGCTACTTTTTAGGTGATGTAATCGGTGGAGGAGTAGAATGGAATCGCTTTAAAGACATCAGTAGTCTTACCAAACTGCCTCTTTCTTTTGATTACGGCCTGAGTGCTTACATGGTTTATAACAAAACAACTACGGATTTTCCAGCAACAGGGAATAAGATTGATAGTTATCTAATAGGAATTGGCGTTCCGTTAATGGCTAGAGTAAGATATAATATGAAGGTGAGCGAGATCAAAATATCTCCTTATGCATCGTATCATTGGAATGCTTTAAGCTTAGTTGACTTTAAAGCTACAAACAAAGCACAGGGCAATGGTGATAGAATTATATCTAATGCTACAGCACCAAGCTGGCTAGAGCTAGGAGCTCGTGCTAAATTTAAGTTTATCTCTGGAGGTATTGGTCTGCAATCAGGCGGAGGGACTTCTGGAATAATGCTTAGAGCAGGGCTTTCGTTCTAAACGAACAAATTTAACGAGACTGGAGACCTTAACGGTCACTCCTGAACGGGTTGCAGATTAATAATCTGCAGCCTTTTTTTTGTTAAAGGGTAGAGTACTTATTTCCTTTAAATCTTAAGATAATCTTATAAAAAAGTGTTTGTATGAATTAACGAGCGTAACTCCAGCGGAGAGACTCCATTTTCGGAGAACGATGTATTGCCTTAGTTTTAGTAAGGCCATTTCAGACGAGGAAAGGAATCTGAGACTTCATGTTTAAAGATTTTTTTAAGTCACAGCTTCACTAAAGACTTGAAAGAGCTTATTGCCTCAAGTCAGAGTTATACATGGTATGTAATTCGGTGGTGGAAAATATCTAGATCACCTTAATAAACTGGGCGGTCATACTGAACTTGTTTCAGTATCTTTGTGTGGACTCGGATGACTATCTATTTTTCCAATCAGCAGAGCCGCTTAATGTGCAACCTCATTATTCAACTAAGCCCTTAGACATTGCAAATCGTACTGCGGAAGCTCTGGAATGTACGTGCAATTTTTTATAGATATTTTTGATGTGAGTTCTAACTGTATGATGGCTAATAAAGAGCTTTTCACCAATTTGTTCTTCGGTTAGATCTTCTACAATACCTTTCAGGATATCGATTTCACGGTCGGATAAAGAGAATTCTTTTTGGGTGAGTTTGGCTTGCTCATGTTTTGAGTCAGCTGACATCTTAAAAAAGCTCATCAACTTTGCTGCCACCAGGGGTGAAAGTGCTGCTTTCCCATCAACTAATTCGTGAATTGCATCCACATATTTCTGGATAGGATCGTCTTTGAGAAGGTAACCAGAAGCGCCTGCTTCTATAGATTTGAAAATCTTTTCGTCATCTTCAAAAACTGTTTGAATCAGAATATCAATTTGAGGGAACTTAGATTTAATTTCTCTAGTAGCTTCAATCCCCGATTTTCCAGGCATCTCAATATCCATAAGTATGACATGAGGCAATTCGTTTTCAGGCAACTTAGATAGCTTTACAAGCGCAATTTCAGCATTTTCGCCCTCAACTATAAGACTCAAGTCGTCATAGAAATCTAACCGTGCTTTAAGTCGTTCACGAATTTTCTTTTGATCTTCTACTATTCCGATTCTAATATCCATAATAATTAATAAACGGTATTTCTAAAACAACAGTAATACCCTATTCAGGGTATAAAGGCAATGAGAGAGAAATGATCGTACCAATATTCAGTTCGCTATGGAGGTCTAATTCACCGCCTATTAATTCGGCACGAGATCGCATATTGTTGATTCCATTTCCGTCAGCATTCTCATTTGGTGATGTAGTATCCATTCCGATACCATTGTCCTTAAGTTCGATAGTAAGGGAGTCTCCATCTTTTGCGAACGAGATGCTGAAGCTTGTGGCTTCTGAATATTTGCGCGCATTATTAAGAGCTTCTTGGAAAATGCGCATTAGGTTGAGGGATTGAGTTGGATTTAAAACCAGCTCTGGAGATACAGTTGATAGAACCTTCACTTTTAGCCCTTTCAGGTAATGTTGCTGGCGTTTGATGTAACCCTTTAAATGGTTCACAAATTGCCCGAATTCAACGTGAGTTTTATCCATTAACCAAATGGTCTCTCTGAGGTCGGTCATCGTATTACGGGCATCCATATCTAGTGTGGTTAACACCTTCTCTACTTTAGAATGTTGATTCTTTTTAAGGTGAAGATTACTAATCTCAATTCCTGTAATCAGGTTGGTGATTTGAGAACCCACGTTATCATGTAAATCTCTAGAAATGCGCTCTTTTTCGATACGCATTTTGTTTTCGGCCTCAACCTTAGCTAACTGTAGTTCTAAATGGCTTTCTCTAAGTTCGGTATGTCTTTTTAAACGTTGTTGCTTAAACAGTAGAAATGCAACTAAAACACCTGAAGTAAATAATATCCCTAAAATGCTAACCAGCCAATTCTTCTGACGAACTTTTAGCTGTTCGTTGCTGAGTGCTGCATTTGAGATTGCAATTTGCTTCTCTTTCTCTTCTGTCTCGAACTGTACTTGTAATTCAGCAACCCTACTATTTGTGGCAATGTTGAGGAGACTGTCTTTGTAAAGGATGTAGTTTTTATGATAGAACAGTGCCGAATCATATTCATCTATAAGTTCAAACCCATTAGAGATATTATAAAAAGATTTTTCTGCTAGGCTAGTATAATTTATCTCTGTAGCCATCTTCAAGGCTTGTTTAAAGTATTGAATTGAAGTTATATAGTCTGATTTTTTGTTATATGCTAAACCCAAATTCAATAAATCGTAACCCATTGCGCTGGAATCTTTAAGTTCCTTTCTGATGGAGTAAGAATTATTCAAGCGTTTTATCGCCTCATCATATTCTCCCAGTCCTAAATACACTTCAGATAGATTGCCTAGAGAATAGGAAACTCCCAAAAAATCGTTTTCTTTTTCTTTTATTTGAAGTGATTGAGTTATAAAGTAGAGGGCGCTGTCATGCTCCTGCTTCATCAACTTTATAATTCCATAGTTGTTAAAAGCGTCTGCTTGGGTGATAGAACCTGGGAAGCTATTTAACAGTGAAAGACCTCTCATCATATAATCTTCAGCAAGATCTAAATTGCGGTGCTTCATTCCATAACCAAGTTCGGTGTATTGATAGCCAGCTAACCGAGTAGAGTCAATTTGTAAGTATAACTTTATAGCATTTAGAATATGCTCAGCACGAAAATCTTCTTTACCCAAATAGTGATAAATAATGCCTAGAAGAGCATTACTTGTTGCTAGCCCTAAAGTATATCCGATAGAATCGGCTAATGCTATATTTGCTAGAATTATTGGCTCAACCTCAGTTGGGCTTGAAGTTATATAAACGAAGGGTAGGGTATTGATAGAGTCAATTTTGGCAATAATGGAGCTATTGTTTTGCGATTGAGCCGCAAAAGAAAACAGAAAGAGAATTATAAAACTTAAGGTGAGTTTTAAGCGAATCATTTAAATGATATTTAATCACTTTGGTAATGTGATTGTAATAGTTGTCCCTTCATTTAGGGTGCTGTGAATTATAAATGTGCCACCAATATCTTCGGCTCTGTTTTTCATATTCTTGAGCCCATTTCCATGTTGTGCATTCAAAATTTCTTGCACATTCATTCCTTGACCATCGTCTTTAATTGTAATAACAAGATCGCTTCCTGGAGTTGTGAAATCTATTTCGAATGTTGAAGCTTCCGCATATTTTCTTGTATTGTTAAGCGCTTCTTGAATTACTCTAGTTATGTTTAAAGAATGCGTCGGGTTTAATGAAAAATTTAAATCAGGATTATAATTCAAATTTATTTCCAGACCATTCAAATAGTGGTGTTGTCTTTTAAAATAGCCCTTCAAATGGTTTATAAAACTATTGAACTCGATAACTTCTTTATCCATTAACCAAATGGTCTCTCTGAGGTCGGTCATCGTATTACGGGCATCTATATCTAGTGTGGAAAGAATTTCCTCTGCTTTTTGGCGCTGGTTCTTCTTTATATGAAGATTACTAATCTCAATTCCTGTAATCAGGTTGGTGATTTGAGAACCCACGTTATCATGTAAATCTCTAGAAATACGCTCTTTTTCTTTATGCAGTTTTTGTTGGTATTGTAGCTCTCTGTTTAAGTCTCTCATTTTCACATTTGAACGGAATTGCATTGCTCCAGCAATAAGGCCTCCGAATGCAATTATAGAGAGCGAGTAAAACCACCACGTTTTATAAAAAGGAGGGAGAACTATAAAAGAGATGTCTGCTGTTTTATCACTCCATTGCCCATCAGGACCGGCTGCTGAAACAGAAAATGTATAATTTCCAGCAGGTAAATAATCATAATAAGCGGTGGTGCGTTGGTCGTAGAAGTCCCAATCTGTATCTAAATCGCTAAGTTTGACTCTAAACTTTGTCTTGTGTGGCGCTGAGAAATTTAAGGCTGAGAAATCAATACTAACCTTCGTTTCTTCGGGGCTTAGTATTATAGATTGATTCGAGTCTAAAGCTCTCCCGTTCGCAGTAATACGCTCTATATAGGGAAAAAAGTCAGAGTTTGAGAAGTCACTCTTTTGAGGGTCTATAACCACAACACCAGAAGAAGTAGCGAACAGGATGCCTCCATTTTTTAGAACTTCAATGGTAGCGTTATTAGCTGTTTGCATATTATCGATTAACATGCCGTCTTGTTGGACGTACAATTGAAAAGGTATTTTGTTTAGTTCGCCATCTAAATAATCTTGAATGAGTTTTAACCGAGTTCGAATGATTCCATTTCCCGTTGCTATCCAAAAATTTCCATCTAAATCCTCAACAAACCCTGCATAATTAGCCTGTGGGAGGTCAGATTTTTCATCAAAAATGATACTATGCTCTCCTGATATTCGGGTAAGCCCGTGGTTTAAAGTACCTATCCAAATATGTTGATTTGAGTCTTCGTAAATGGAGATGACTTGATCTGATTTCAATCCATTTTCGGTATTTAAAACTATAATGCTATCTGGTGTTATATGAACTGCTCCGCCCCCAAAAGAACCAGCCCAAATGGAACCATCTTTTTTAGATATAGCGATATCGGTACAAAAAGGGTTCGGGAGGTGGTCTTCGCCGTAGCTCTCTACGACCTCTAAATCCGTATTAAGTTTGTTAATTCCGTTATTAGTGCATGCCCATAAATTACCTTGCTCATCAAATTCTATCCCACGAATATAATCGTCAAGTAGGCCATCTTTCATGGTTATCTGGCGGGTAATTTTGTCTTGTCGAACTTCTATAATTCCTGAGCCTTGTGTTCCAAACCAAATAGATCCATTTTTATGGACCGTTGCTGATTGCGTATAGCCGTTAGTTTTTTCTGGTGGAGATTCGAAACTCTGCCATTTCTTCCCATCAAATATTCTAAAGCCATTACTATAACTTCCAATCCAAATATTTTGGGAACTATCTTGTTTTACTAGAACGGTTTCAAAACTTAAAATGCCTTCTTCCGGAATTGAGACCATGTCAATTTTTTTGGGGCTTAAAAAAGATAATCCGGCTTCGGTTGCTATTGCAATTTCACCCTGCTTTAAGAATAAAATCTTGTTGATTTGATTTGAAATTAGACCATCTTCAGTGGTATAAAACTCAGATTCAGTATCGCTAAATTTTGTAATGCCCCCATCACCATGATGACCAATCCAAATTGTAGAATCGGAAGGGTTTTGAGTAATAGTGTAGATGAAATTATTTTTCAGCCCATCTGCTGCCGTTATTATTTCATGAATTTTGTAATCTCTAAACACAACAATTCCACCACCATCGGTTCCTATCCACATATCTCCGTTTAGCATTTCGTGTATTGCTCGAATTGGTTTATTCGGAATACCTTCTGCGCTCGGATAGTTGGTTATGTGAGCACCTTTGATAATGCTAAGCCCGCCATTAGTTGCAACCCAAATAGCATCATTTGAATCACGGTGCAGTTTCCATACATTATTATTTACTAAGCCCTCATCGGTTGTAATTCTATTTACAATGGAGTCATTCTTGACTACAAATATGCCATCTCCGTAAGATCCAATAAAGAGAGAATCATCAGTAATTAGCTCAATACTTTTTATAGATTCACTAGTCTCCCATGGCGCTATGCGAAGTGAGTCTTCTGAAAATATATAAGTGCCGGTACCAAATGCGGGGATTATAAACTCACCATTCTTATTTACATGCATTTCATACAAAGTGCCTCCAACAAAACCATTAGTGTAAGTTTGTAGGTTTATACCATCATATTTCAAAACTTCGATGGTACTAATAAGCCATAGGAAGCCCAGCTGGTCTTGGTATAGGTCGTGAACTTGGATGCCATGAATACCTTCATCACTTCCAAGATTAGTAATTCTGTAATTTTCTATTGAAGAAGAGTATTGGACAAGCCCTTGCCCAAAAGTTGGCAAGCCCACCATTATTAGAAAAACTGTAATGTAGTATTTCATATCCCCGTTGCTCTGTACCCTGATTGTTTTCTATAAAATCTAAAAAAAAAACCAGTTTGAAAAGCCGATAACAGGAAATTTATCAGAGCGGTGGAGTGTAGGGGTATATGTTTTAAACGAGGTTTTTAGGCACTTTTAGTCGTTCAAATTCTTGTTTTAGGAAGATTCCTGTATAAGAGTTCTTATTTTCAGCAACTTCAATGGGGGTGCCTGTTACTAGAATTGTGCC
>TARA_R110002050_G_scaffold5495_1_pt1 | contig 16083 bp, 13 predicted proteins | sample TARA_R110002050 | Tara Oceans TARA_R110002050 (sample SAMEA4396988) | marine metagenome | biome: Polar Biome; feature: [DCM] deep chlorophyll maximum layer (ENVO:01000326); material: water (ENVO:00002006), including particulate matter (ENVO:01000060) such as... | depth 25 m
ATCAGCAGCATTTTTCAAAACATTATTCAAAGTATCACTTCTAGAGATACCTCGAGCCAGTGGAATTGTACAATAGGTACATTTATAATCACAACCATCTTGTACCTTTAAAAATGCCCTAGTTCTATCGCCAATTGCATAACTACCAACATAAAAATCGGCATCGCCAATTTCACAAGAATGTACCCTACCATAGTCATTCTTAGTGAGGTCATTGATATAATCGGTAATCTTAAATTTTTCAGTAGCACCTAGTACTAAATCTACACCATCAACATCAGCTAGCTCTTCTGGTTTCAATTGTGCATAGCAACCAACGGCTGCAATAAAGGCTTCAGGATTTATTTTTTGTGCTTTTTTTACGATGGTCTTGAATTTCTTATCTGCATTATCGGTTACCGAACAAGTATTGATAACATACATATCGGCCTTTTCTGAAAAATCAACACGGTCAAATCCCTCATCAACAAAGCTACGTGCTATGGTTGATGTTTCTGAAAAATTCAACTTACATCCTAACGTGTAAAATGCCACCTTTTTCTTCATCTAATCTTCTCTTTGAAAGCGCAAAAGTACTTAAACTTCATTAGGTCTAAAAAGACCCAGCCAATTGAATTACTGTCTTAAAATTTTAATACTTTCTCCATTTTTTAGTTATCTCAAATACATGGGTAAGTATGTTCGCCTCAACTTCATTAAACTCTACTCCTCTTCTTGCCATCATAACCTTAGCTGCCTCAAAAGCCTTCTCTGGCAAATAAGCCGTAAATCCAGATGCACCACCCCAACTAAAACTAGGAATAAAATTTCTAGGGAACCCTGGCACATAAATATTTGAATTTACCCCTATTACCGTACCTGTATTAAACATGGTATTAATTGCAGTCTTGCTATGATCACCCATCATAAGCCCACAAAATTGCAAACCAGTATGCTCAAATCGTTCTGTTGCATAGTCCCACAATCGGACTTTAGCGTAATTATTTTTAAGGTTAGAATTATTTGAATCCGCACCTATATTACACCACTCACCCAATACCGCATTACCCAAATAACCTTCATGGCCTTTACTAGAATACCCGAAAATTACCGAGTTACTAATCTCACCGCAAACTTTACTATATGGTCCTATTGTATTTGCACCATAAAGCTTACCTCCCATTTTCACAATCGCATGTTCACAAAGTGCCAAACCACCTCTAATCAAGCTTCCTTCCCAAATTTCAGAGTCTTTCCCTAAATAAATGGGTCCGTCGGTAGCATTCAATATACTGAACTCAACTTTTGCCCCTTCTTCAAGAAATATACGCTCTGGATGTATTAAATGATTTGTATTAGAAATTGGCTGACTAGTTCTTCCTTTAGTAATAAAATCAAAGTCGGACTGAAGAATTTCAGCATTTTTATCAAAAATATCCCATGTATTCTTAATCTGTAGAAAATCACCAATAAATTCAATTTTGTTAAACTCATTTATTTGCTCTGAGCTTTTTGGTTCATCGCTATAATATGCAATAAGAAGCTCGTTTGACATTAACTTATCACCTTTTCGCAATGAATTAACCGCTTTCACCAATTCATCGGTCGGTAAAACCGATGCATCTATAAATACGTTTACATCTTTTAAACGAATTGGATATTTAATACTTAAATAATCTTCGGTAAATGAAGAAGTGGACACTTTTAAAAAGGCGTCCCAACGTTCTCGCAATGTCATAATACCTGCGCGAATTTCAGCAACTGGCCTCGTAAAAGTGAAGGGTAATAAATGATTCCTACGTGGACCATCAAAAAGAATATAGTTCATACAAGACAATTTTTATCAAAATTAACAAATATCTCTAGAGCGCATATATTTTATGGCTAAGCATCCTCTAAATCAAGTTGAATGAAAAAAGAAACGCCCTCGAATATTTTCGAGGGCGTTATATTCTACGAAAGAATAGAAATTAAAATACTATTTTTCTTCTTCTTTATCTTCTTCTACTTTGTCTTCCTTAACAAATTTCTTGTACTTGTTCTTAAATTTATCGATACGACCTGCAGTATCCAAGAATTTAGCTTTACCAGTATAAAATGGGTGAGATGTTCTTGAAATCTCCAATTTTACCAATGGATACTCAACACCTTCAACCTCTAAAGTCTCTTTAGTGTCCGCTGTTGATTTTGTTAAAAATACTTCTTCATTGGACATGTCCTTAAAGGCTACTATCCTATAATTTTCTGGGTGTATATCTTTTCTCATTTTAAAAACTTTTACGCACCCATTCCGACGGGCACTCATTTTAAGGGTGCAAATTTAGTAAAAATCTACAAATGAACTATTAGAAACAACAAAAAATATAAAAATAATATTTAGCCACATTTGTAACAATATCCTATAATAACATACTAATAAGAAAATCAACCTTCATTTAACTTTTAATCAATAAATATTATGGAAGAAAACCTACCTAAAACAGGAAAATTCGCTTTAAATTATGGAGTGCTTACTGGCGTCATTGGTGTGATTTTCGGAATTATGCTATTCGCAATGAATATGCATTATGATCAAACAGTCGGCATACAAGTAACCAATACTTTAATCTTAGCAGGAGGTATTGTCATTGGTATTTTACAATTTAAAAAAGCAGCAGGCGGTTTTTTAACCATTTCCGAAGCATTAAAAGTAGGTGCTGGCGTTGCTCTTATTGCAGCAATAATAGGACTGATTTATTTCTTTCTACTTTCAAATGTGATAGAACCGGATTACATGGATAAGGTGTTTGAAATTGGTAAAATAAAGGCAATGAACGATAATCCTAAACTCACCGAAGAACAGATTGACCAAGGCATTGAGATGCAAAAGGGTCTAACATGGATTTATTATCCAATAGGACTCATTATAAATGTAGTTATCGGCTTAATAGTAGGCCTAATTACTGGCTTAATTTTGAAAAAAGAAGAAGCCGCTTATTAATACCTAAGTAATTGTAGTATTTTTGGAAGCAACACCAGAAATAGCGCATGCAATTATCAATAGTAATTCCATTACTTAACGAAGAAGAGTCACTCAAAGAACTTCATGATTGGATTGTATCCGTAATGCAATCCAATCATTTTTCTTATGAAATATTGTTTGTAGATGATGGTAGTACCGATCATTCTTGGGATATAATTACTGAATTATCAAAAATCAATTCATCCGTTAAAGGAATCCATTTTTTACGCAACTTCGGTAAATCGCAAGCATTGCATGCCGGTTTTAAAGCTGTAAGCGGTGATGTAGTCATTACCATGGATGCTGATCTACAAGATAATCCTGAAGAAATACCAGACCTGTACCAAATGATTGCCGTAGAGGGTTATGAATTGGTTTCTGGATGGAAAAAGAAGAGATATGATTCTATCATTTTCAAGAACACGCCTTCAAAATTATTTAATTGGGCAGCAAGAAGAACTTCAGGCGTTCGTTTACATGATTTTAATTGTGGTCTAAAAGCATACGCAAAAGATGTTGTCAAAAACATTGAGGTTTCTGGTGAAATGCATAGATACATACCCGTACTGGCGAAAAACGCTGGTTTTTCAAAAATTGGAGAAAAAGTTGTTAAACATCAGGCACGTAAGTATGGTAAAACAAAATTCGGAATGGAGCGTTTTATTAATGGCTTTCTAGATCTATTGACCATTTGGTTTGTATCTAGATTCGGTAAACGCCCCATGCACCTTTTCGGCGCATTGGGTGTATTAATGTTTTTAATCGGATTCGGATTTGCAATCTATTTAGGTATTGATAAATTATTCATTAATCCATTTGGGAGGCTGATTACAGACCGACCACAATTCTTTATATCACTAATAGCCATGGTAATAGGAACGCAATTATTCTTAGCTGGTTTTCTAGGTGAAATATTAATCCGTTCAAAAAAGGATGAAAAAAGGTATATCGTATCAGAAGAAATCAATACCACTCTTTCAGAAAAGTAAAATTCTCATTAACTTAATAGCATAAAAACTCTACCATATGGATAATATCCTCGATACTGCCAAAAGCTGGCTAACCGATTTTTTTGACCCAACAGTTAAAAAAGAAGTTGAATATCTTATTGCAAACGATAAAGAAGAACTTAAAGACCGTTTTTACAAAAATATGGAATTCGGCACTGGTGGTATGCGAGGTATCATGGGTGTTGGCACAAACCGGATTAACAAATACACTTTAGGAAAAAGCACACAAGGTCTAAGTAATTATCTTAACAAAGTTTATAAAGATGAGGAAATTAAAGTTGTAATTGCTTTCGATTGTCGCCATAATAGCGATACTCTTGCTCGAACGGTAGCAGAAGTATTCTCTGCAAATAATATTAAAGTATACCTTTTCTCTGATTTGCGTACAACACCAGAGCTTTCATTTGCGGTTAGATACTTAAAATGTCATGCCGGTATTGTATTAACGGCATCGCATAACCCACCGGAATATAATGGATACAAAGTGTACTGGACCGATGGTGGACAAATTGTTCCACCTCAAGATGGTGCAATTATAGCTGATATCAATTCACTTGATTTTGAAGATATTAAATTTAAAGCAAATGAAAATCTTATTCAAGTTATTGATAAAGAAGTAGATGAAGCCTTTATTGAACAATCTGTTCAAAATGGGAACTTTAACGCCGATGGAAAAGATGATTTTAAGATTGTTTTTACATCACTTCATGGAACTTCAATTACAGCCATACCAGAAGTACTTAAACGAGCTGGATATAAAAATGTAACTATTATAGAAGAACAGGCTAAACCAGACGGTAACTTTCCAACGGTGAAATCACCAAATCCTGAAGAACCTGAAGCATTGTCAATGGCCGTTAAAAAAGCCGAAGAAATTGGCGCAGACATGGTTGTCGGTACTGACCCCGATAGTGACCGTTTAGGAATTGCGGTTCGTAATCTTGACGGTAAAATGGAAATTGTTAATGGTAACCAGGCAATGGTGCTTATGACAAAATTTCTTTTGGACAAAAAGAAAGCTAAAGGATTTAAAGGTAATGAGTTTATAGCCACAACAATTGTCTCTACCCCAATGATGGAAGAAATGGCGAAGGCTTATGGTGTTGAGTTTAAAACTGCCTTGACCGGATTCAAATGGATCGGTAAAATGATAAAAGATTTTCCACAATCTAAATTTGTTGGTGGTGGCGAGGAAAGTTTTGGATATATGGTAGGTGATTTTGTTCGTGATAAAGATGCGGTCACCTCTACCCTATTAGCATGTGAAATTGCTAGCCAAGCAAAAGCTAACGGAAGTTCTTTTTATAAAGACCTAATTAAATGTTACGTTGATTATGGTTTCTACAAAGAGTATTTAGTATCTATCACAAAAAAAGGTATTAGCGGTGCTGAAGAAATAAAGCAAATGCTGAAAGATTTTAAAGAGAATCCGGTGGAAACTGTTGCTGGCTCTAAGGTAAAATGGATAGAAGATTATAATACCTCAATTGCCAAAAATGTGTTGACAGGTGAAGAAAAAACTATTGACATTCCAAAATCTAACGTTTTAATTTATGAAACCGAAGATGGAACAAGAATCGCAGCTAGACCAAGTGGTACTGAACCTAAAGTGAAATTTTATATTAGCACCAATACTAAACTGGATAAAGCAGAGAATTATAAAAAAGTTTCAGCTGAACTTGATGCAAAAATAAAAAGCATATTAGCTGAGCTTAAACTAGGTTAATGAATTATTTCAAGAAGATTCTTCGCTTTGCGAGGCCTTATCGTAATTACGGTTATTTAAATATTTTCTTTAATATTCTTTATGCATTGTTTAGCGCGCTTTCTTTTGCTGCACTGATTCCAATGCTAGATGTTTTGTTTGATAAAACAAAAAAGGTTTTTGAAGAACCGACATATACAGGTATTGGCCACCTTAAAGATTACTTACAGGAATATATCAATTTTAGGGTTACCGCATATTCTGGGGGTGATGAAATGAAAGGCTTGGTGTTGGTTATTGGGCTAATACTTGTTTTATTTCTATTGAAGAATTTGTTTAATTATCTAGCCATGTATTTCATTACATTTTTACGTAATGGCGTATTAAAAGATATTAGAAACAAGCTCTACGAAAAAGTTGTTCAACTACCTATTTCATATTACTCCGAAAAGCGAAAGGGAGATGTTATTGCAAGAATTACTTCAGATGTTTTAGAAATCCAACATTCTTTTCTATCTGTATTAGAACTGATTGTAAGAGAGCCTTTAACGATATTTTTCACTATTATTATCATGTTCGGTATTAGCATCAAATTAACTTTGTTTGTATTCATATTCATTCCAATTGCTGGTATGATTATTAGCCGAATTGGCAAATCACTAAAGAAGAAATCAGATGATGTTCAAAGAGAGCAAGGTGAGTTTTTATCCATTATAGAGGAAACTCTTGGCGGACTTCGAGTAATCAAAGCATTTAATTCAGAATCGCGATTCTACAAAACGTTTTCTGAATCAACAAAACGTTTTTTCAATTTCAGCAACATACTGCTTAACCGACAGAACTTAGCTTCACCAACAGGTGAATTTTTAGGTATTTTAGTCATTGGTATTTTATTATGGTTTGGCGGCAAAATGGTTTTAGTAGACGGAACTTTAGATGCCTCCTCCTTTATTGCTTACATGGGTCTGGCGTATAACATTTTGACTCCTGCGAAAGCAATTAGCAAAGCATCATATGGAGTTAAGAAAGGTAATGCCGCAGCAGAACGTGTATTAGAGATTTTAGAAACAAAGAACCCTATTTCTGAAATTGATAATCCTATTGAACAACAATCATTTAACGAGTCTGTTACACTTAAAAATGTTTCTTTTAAATACCAAGATGATTACGTTTTAAAGGATTTTACTTTAACCGTTAAGAAAGGAAATACAGTTGCTTTAGTAGGACAATCTGGGAGTGGAAAAAGTACCATTGCTAATCTAGTAACACGTTTTTACGATGTTAATGAAGGTGATATCAGTATCGACGGCAACAATATTAAGAATCTTAGTAAGAAGTCACTGCGTGGTCTTTTAGGTCTCGTTACCCAAGATTCCATCTTGTTTAATGACACTGTAAAAAACAACATTGGTTTAGGTAAGGAAAATGCCACCGAGGAACAAATTATTGAAGCTGCTAAAATTGCCAATGCTCACGATTTCATAGTAAGTTTACCAAAAGGCTATGAAACTAATATCGGTGATAGCGGTAACAAATTAAGCGGCGGACAAAAACAGCGGCTATCTATTGCAAGGGCTGTTTTAAAGAATCCTCCAATTATGATTCTAGACGAAGCAACTTCTGCATTAGATACGGAAAGCGAAAGACTAGTACAAGATGCATTAGAAAAAATGATGAAAAACAGGACATCTATCGTTATAGCACATCGCTTATCTACCATACAAAATGCCGATATCATTGTTGTGCTTCATAAAGGAGAAATTGTAGAACAAGGTACACACGTAGAACTTTTAGACCTGAATGGAACTTATAAGAAACTAGTTCAAATGCAGACATTGAGTGCTTAATTTTCAATTTTACAAGAAAACAACTACCGCTTAGGCTCTTCACATAATTCATCCAAAAATTTAATTGTAAATTAAACCTTTAACTATTTCTACCGTCTAACCATCAATTAAACCTCAATTCATATTGATTGTAGAGGAAACACTAGTACAAGATTTAAAAACCAAGAACACACAAGCGCAAGCATTTAATGTATTGGTTAGCATGTACAAAGAACGTTTGTATTGGCAAATTCGTGGCATCGTATTAAATCATGACGATGCAGATGATGTTCTACAGAATACATTTATAAAAGTCTACAAAAACATCGATGGGTTTAAGGGAGACAGTCAACTTTTTTCTTGGATGTATAGAATAGCAACAAACGAAGCTTTAAGTTTTATTAAGCACAGAGCAAAAATGCAAGGGATAACCGATGAAGATTATCAAGAGAAATTAGTCTCTAATTTACAAGCAGATGTTTATTTTGAAGGTGATGAAATTCAATTAAAGCTTCAACAAGCGATTACTACTTTACCGGAGAGGCAGAAACTCGTATTTAATATGAAGTATTTTCAAGAATTAAAATATGAAGAAATTTCAGAAATATTAGACACTTCGGTTGGTAGTCTAAAAGCTTCTTATCACTTAGCTGTTAAAAAAGTGGAACAGTATTTGAAAACAGATTAAACCTTTTATGTCTTTGAAAGTCAAATTAGTATAATGAAAAAGAACACCAAAAATCCGTTTAAAACTCCTCAAGGCTATTTCAATAGTTTTGAAGATAAATTAATGGATAAATTATCAACTGAAGGATCAGTTATGCCGAAGGCTAGAGGATTTACAGTTCCTGAAAACTATTTTGATACGTTTAATGATAAGTTGACCAACAAACTTATTAAGGAGACTAAGGTAATACCTCTTTATCCTGTAAAGAAAATTATAGCCTTTGTCGCATCTATTGCTGCTATTGCCATAATCTTTTTCGGTTATAATTGGAATAGTACAGAAAAACTAAGTATTAGTGCTTTAGCAAATACCGACATAGAAGCCTATTTCGAAAACAATGAATTTGATTTAACATCTTATGAAATCGCAGAAGTACTACCCTTTACGGATACTGAATTTTCGAACATGTTAAATTCATCCATAGAGAATGATAACATTTTAGATTATTTAAGTGACAATACGATTGATTTTGAAGAACTTAATTTACAAGACAATGAATAAGTATATACTATCGCTATTTATGCTTTTTACCGTAATATCGTTTGGCCAACATAAAAGAGATTGGGAAAAAATAAAGTCCTTAAAAGTGGCATATATTACCGAGAAATTATCTCTTGACAGTAAAGAAGCACAAGAATTCTGGCCTATCTATAATGAGTATGAAGAAAAGAGACACGCATTAATGCGTAAAGAACATAACCAAATAAAAGATAAGCTAGAAAATAGTGACGATTTATCTGAAGATGATGCGAAAAAATTGTTGACGCTTAAGATTTCTATCGAAGAAGATGAAGAAGAATTGGACAAAGCATTTTTAATGAAGGTCAGTAAGGTTACTTCTGCCAAAAAAGCGTTGTTATTGTTAAAAGCTGAGGAAGATTTTAAGCGTGACCTAATTAAGCAATACCGTCATAATAAAGGTGGTCAATAGTTTATTTAAATACTAGCTTTGAAATTCTATTTTTGCCAGCAGCATAGGCAACCGAGTCATTTTGAAATCGCAAAGTATAAAATGACTCTTTAGATAATTCTTTCCAGTTGACACCCATATCGGACGAATACGAAATGCCGTTAAATCCAACGGCTACAATTCCATGACCATTGGTACGGGGAACGAATTGAATACAACTTTTATATGCTGGTTTATTTCCATCTGCTAATAAATGCCATGTTTTTCCTCCATCTTTAGTAATCGCTTTATTTGCGATGGCATTATCCGGATTTGTATAATCACCGCCTATCACAACCCCTATATTTTCATTGTAAAAAGCAATAGAGTAAATACCTTCTGTAGGTTCTTTATTTTTAATTGGGGTTTGAAATACTTTCCAATTTTTTCCTATATCCGATGAATACAAAATGCGGCCCATTGTAGTGGCTATCCAAATTTCATCTCCTATTGTTGCTATATTGGTGTTACTAGCAGCAAATGCACCTTCGCCTTCTATACCTGTAGGCAATTGCAAACAAGGTATTTTAGACCATGTTATGCCACCATCCGAAGTTATGATAACACTTAAACATCCATCTACAGAATCTCCAACTGCAATACCTTCTTTATCATTCAAAAAGGTCAAAGCATCATAAAAAACTCCCTCTCCCTCTTCTTTATAGACGAGCTCCATTCTCCCATTTTCTCCTGTTTTGTATAACAAAGCCGGCGTACCGACCGATAACATAAAGAAATCTGATGAAGTATGTGCCACCGCCCTAAATTCGGGTATAACGGTATGATACTTTTCTATATTTGCGCGTACTTTACCCGTACTTAAATCTACTGTACCAAAGGTTCCTTTATTTGCTGCAAAGGCTAAGCTATTACCCATAATCTCTATCGCTCTGATACTTAACGAATCAGTATAAATATCACTTACAGCAACAGAACTGAAATTAATAGGTTCTATATTCTTAGAACATGAAACCATTAAAACAATAATTAGAAAGGCATAGCGCATAGTGAAAGGTATAAAGTTCATCAAAAATAAATGGAATCACTTCTAAAACAATACCTTTGCAGCCACAAATTTTGAGGACTACCGCCATTTTACAATAGATAGTATATCGAGTAATGGCAATAATCTTCTAGCCAAGTAAATTAATATCACTTCAAATGAAATTACACAGAAATCTGGTGTTTGCCGTAATTGACGCATTAAACCTCATATTCAATGAAAATGAATACGCCGATAAAGTCGTTCAAAAAGTACTTCGGTTCGACAAACGATGGGGAGCACGTGATCGTGGTTTTATCGCAGAAACGACCTATGAAATGGTTCGTTATAAAAGATTATATGCCGAAATAGCAGAAGTAAAAGCACCTTTCAGCAGACCGGATTTATTTCGTATGTGGGCTGTTTGGGCTGTACTTAAAGGAATTAATTTACCTGATTGGAAGCAAATTGAACCAACGCCTGAAAGAAGAATCAAAGGAAAATTCGATGAACTTTCACAAATAAGAAAGTTCAGAGAAGCAATTCCTGATTGGATTGATGAATTAGGAGAAAAAGCATTAGGCGATAAGTTATGGACAGAAGAAATTGCTAAACTTAATGAGCCAGCCGAAGTCATCTTACGTACCAATACTTTAAGAACTACGAAAGAAGAATTACGTAAGGCATTATTAGATGAAAATATTGTTGCAGAACCTATAAGGGGTTACGCTTCTGCTTTAAAACTTGTGGAAAGAGCAAATGTTTTTGTAACTGAAGCCTTTAAAAAAGGGATGTTCGAGGTACAAGATGCATCTTCTCAATTGGTTGCGGAATTTTTAGATGTTGAACCAGGGCAAAGGGTAGTTGATACTTGTGCAGGTGCTGGTGGTAAATCATTGCACTTGGCTGCCTTAATGGAAAATAAAGGGCAATTGATTTCTATGGATATTTACGGAAGTAAATTGAAAGAATTAAAAAGACGCGCCAGACGTAACGGAGCTCATAATATTGAAGTACGTGAAATTGATTCTTCCAAGGTTTACAAAAAGTTATATGGAAGTGCAGACAGAGTTTTAATCGATGCACCCTGTACAGGATTAGGTGTCTTAAGAAGAAATCCGGATTCTAAATGGAAAATGCAACCGGAATTTCTTGACAAAATTGTAAAAACGCAACAGGAAATTCTTAGGAATTACAGTAAAATAGTTAAGCCTGGCGGAAAAATGGTTTATGCAACTTGCTCTATTCTACCCCAAGAAAACAGTGATCAGGTGAAATCATTTTTGAGCTCTGAAGAAGGAAAAGATTTTAAATTAGTGCGTGATAAGAAGATATACGCCTCAAAAAGTGGCTATGACGGTTTTTTTATGGCATTATTAGAGAAGAGTATTTAAATCATAAATTTTGGCTATATAAAAAGCCTTTCAGTTCATACGCACTGAAAGGCTTTTTAGTGATTGATTTTTAAAAAACCTATTCTTTCAATGTCGGATATTCTATACCCAACTGCTCTAAATATGTATCATATTTAGTTTCATCGTAATAGTATTTCTCTAATGATGGCCTAAACTGATCTTGCTTATCCTTGTTTAAATAAATTGGAGGCATATCACTTTCAGAAATCATAGGTTGATATTTGGTTTCTTTTTGTTGCTCATTGTTGAAATAGTTCCACGCGCCTTTCATTAATTCTGGTTTTAATAAAAAGTCTATAATTGTCATTGCTTCTACCTTCGCCCCTGCCACAACACCTTTATGTGCAATTGGGGTTGCCATAGCAATAGCATTACTCCAATGATGCCCTTGTAGCCCTGGTATATTTGAAGGATATCTTAAAGTAACCGTTGGTACTTTCCATGATATATCACCTATATCATCTGATCCACCACTTATAGGATCGATTACAGGAAGTCCTAAATCATCTAATTTCACTGGCAAACCCTCTATTTTTTCTGAATTCACTTCAGTTTGTACGGCTTTAGCCAAAGTTTGGTCAGCATCTGACCATTTAGGCAACCCGACTTCTTTAATATTAGAATACATCGTTTCGGCAATCACCTTATTATAATGTCGTGGCCAAGCAGTACCCAATACTTTAGAGGTCATCGTCGTACCTGTCATCAAAGCTGCACCTTTGGCCATATCGTTTGCCAGAGCATACATTTCCATGATTCCCTCATATTTAATATCCCTGAAATAAAACCATATAGCCGCTTTTGATGGAACCACATTAGGTTGGTCACCCGAATCAGTAAAAATTGAATGCGAGCGTTTTAAAGGGTGTAAATGTTCTCTCTTATAATTCCATCCAATATTCATCAATTCAGCGGCATCCAATGCACTCTTACCTCGCCAAGGTGATCCTGCCGAATGTGCCGCTTCTCCTTCAAATGCATATTCAACAGATATTAATCCTGTACCTCTTGTTGGTCCGTAAGAAACTCCCAGATTATTACCAACATGCGTAAAAATGCACATATCGATATCATCAAAAAGTCCATCTCTAACATACCATGCTTTTGCTGCAACCAACTCCTCTGCAATACCTGGCCAAATTATAAGCGTACCACCAATATTCTCACGCTCCATAATTTGTTTTACCGCCAATGCAGAAGAAATATTCATCGGAATACCGGAATTGTGACCTTCACCATGACCTGGCGCACCTTCTACAATAGGTTTGTGATAGGCAACCCCTGGATACTGTGATGCTTTTGGAATACAGTCCACATCACTGCCTAAAGCAATAATTGGTCCTTCGCCATTGCTCCAAGTTGCAAACCATGCTGTTGGAATCCCAGAAATTGAATTTTCAATTTCAAATCCGTTTTCAGCCAAAATTCCTATTAGGTATTTTGAAGATTCTATTTCTTGAAATCCAAGTTCTGAAAAACTGAAAATCTTATCAACCATTACCTGTGACTGTTTTTTATTGTCTTCGACAATAGCCGCAACCTCAGATTTTAGTTCTTCAATTTGTTTGTTTGATTTTATCTTTTGCGAGTAGATACCGTTTAGCGTTAGCAGAAAGCATGCAATAGTAAATAGTGTAGTTTTTTGTTTCATGTTGGTTTTGAATTAGTTAGTAAAAGATACATAAATTCAGTCGCAAAAAAGAGGTCTTCTTTAATTTTTACGTAATTCAAAACCTAAGCCCAACAATTTAGATTTATGGGACTTTTAAAGTCACATTTTTACTTTTTCGAAAAAGTACGAAGCATAAAAGATAAACTTAACGTTACCCAAATAGTGTTACCTGTTGGGTATCCTTCTTTTTTGGAACCTTAACTTGTTGCTTTTGCCCCCAACGATTCATTGCCTGCACAACGGTCATAAGTGATTTACCTAAAGGTGTTAACGTATATTCTACTCGTGGTGGAATTTCAGGAAAAAGGGTGCGTTCTAAAATCCCCGATTTCTCAAGTTCCTTTAATTGTTTGCTCAACATTTGCCTATTAATACCTTCTATTTCATTAAACAATTTATTGAATCGATTAATCCCTTTTGAGATATTAAACAGTATAATGGGTTTCCATTTCCCCCCTATTAAATCCATACAATACAATAATGCGTTTGTTTGTGCTTTTTGTTGCGTCATAGTATTCGTTTTGCTTTTTTTAAATCTGTAAGGTAAATTCAAATATATTAAAAACACCACATCTAACTAAGTATTAAATACATACTTTAATTGCAATTAAAATAACAATCTGAATATCAGACTACTTAAAAATTCCAAGCAGTATTCTTTGGATCACTTTAATTTCATTAACAATCCTTGTTTAAAAGTGTTTCGATTTACCGTTAATAATAACAGGTAAAACCTTAATTTTGTAGTTTAAAAATCAATACCAGACACATTAAATGATTCACTTTTTTGGGGAACCTAGCACAAAGGTTTTTGCGGTACAGACCGCTAAGGAACTTTCATCAGAAGATACAAGTAAACTTATATGGTTGTTCGGCAACCAATCTAAAATAAATGCGGCGTCTCTTGACGCCTTTTTTGTTGGTCCTAGAGCTGCCATGATTACGCCATGGAGTACCAATGCTACTGAAATTACTCAAAACATGGGTGTTGATGGCATCATTCGGATTGAGGAATTTAATGCGGTTGAGGAAAATCATGTTGGTTTTGATCCTATGATTTCGCAAAAATATACTTTGCTGAATCAAGAAGTGTTCACTATTCAGGTTGAACCAAAACCAATTTTGAATATTGAAGATATAGCTGCCTTCAATAAACAAGAAGGTTTAGCTTTAAATGATGAAGAGGTTGGTTACCTCAAAAATCTTAGTGAAAAAATAGGTAGAAAATTAACCGACTCAGAGGTATTCGGATTTAGTCAAGTTAACTCTGAACACTGCAGACATAAGATATTCAACGGTACTTTCGTTATTGACGGACAAGAGATGCCTACTTCGCTTTTTAAGCTCATTAAAAAAACATCACAGGAATTCCCTAACGATATAGTTTCGGCTTACAAAGACAACGTGGCTTTCGTTAAAGGGCCGACTGTGGTTCAATTTGCACCCAAAACTGCAGATAAGCCCGATTTCTATCAAGAAAAAGAGTTTGACTCAGTAATTTCTATAAAAGCAGAAACTCATAATTTCCCAACTACCGTTGAACCTTTCAATGGCGCAGCAACAGGAGCTGGTGGAGAAATTCGTGATCGTTTAGCTGGTGGTAAAGGTTCTTTACCTTTAGCGGGAACTTCAGTTTACATGACTGCATATTCAAGATTAGAAGAAGAGCGACCTTGGGAAAAAGGAATGAAAGAAAGAGATTGGTTGTACCAAACTCCGATGGATATATTAATCAAAGCATCGAACGGTGCATCTGATTTTGGAAATAAATTCGGTCAACCATTAATTACAGGTTCTGTTCTTACGTTTGAATATGATGAAGCTTCCACTCCGTTCGACTCATCTGAAGAAAACAAAACAACATCAACCAATAACCGTAGACTTGGCTATGATAAAGTAATCATGCAAGCTGGTGGTATTGGCTATGGAAAAATAGAACAGGCTATTAAGGATAAACCAAAAACCGGTGATAAGATTGTTATTCTTGGCGGTGATAATTACCGTATAGGCATGGGTGGTGCAGCAGTTTCAAGCGCCGATACTGGAGAGTTCAGTTCAGTTATAGAATTGAACGCAGTACAACGATCCAATCCTGAAATGCAAAAAAGAGCGGCCAATGCGATACGTGGTATGGTAGAGAGTGATGAGAACACCATTGTTTCTATTCACGATCATGGTGCCGGTGGTCACCTTAATTGTTTATCTGAACTAGTTGAAGAAACCGGTGGTAAAATCGACTTGGATAAATTACCTGTTGGTGACCCTACCCTATCCGCCAAAGAGATAATCGGTAACGAATCTCAAGAACGTATGGGTCTTGTAATCGGTAAAAAGGATATTGACCTTTTAAAACGTATTGCAGACCGTGAACGCTCACCTATGTATGAAGTTGGTGATGTAACGGGCGATGACCGTTTTACGTTCGAATCTAAAACCAACGGTGCAAAGCCAATGGATTTAGCACTATCAGATATGTTTGGCAGTTCTCCGAAAACAGTGATGACAGATAAAACCGTTGAACGTAATTATAAAAATGCGGAATATTCATTAGAGTTTTTTCATGATTATTTAGATGCCGTTCTTCAACTTGAAGCAGTAGCCTGTAAAGATTGGCTTACCAATAAAGTAGACCGTTGTGTGGGTGGTAAAGTTGCCAAACAGCAGTGTGTTGGACCATTGCAATTACCATTAAATAACTGTGGTGTAATGGCCTTAGATTATAAAGGAAAGGAAGGAATCGCTACAAGTATTGGCCACTCCCCTATCTCAGCCTTAATAGATCCAGCTGCAGGAAGTAAAAATAGTATTGCCGAATCG
>TARA_R110002050_G_scaffold60397_3_pt1 | contig 16074 bp, 13 predicted proteins | sample TARA_R110002050 | Tara Oceans TARA_R110002050 (sample SAMEA4396988) | marine metagenome | biome: Polar Biome; feature: [DCM] deep chlorophyll maximum layer (ENVO:01000326); material: water (ENVO:00002006), including particulate matter (ENVO:01000060) such as... | depth 25 m
AATTTTAGACAAAAAAGTAAGTGATGATATGCAAGCATTGAAAAATAAATTTAAACTCAAAGAAGAAAAAAATAATACCGTTGTTAAATTATACCTTTTCTATTATTCTTAAATTATTCCTAGAGATTAATATTTGTATACTTTATTCTAATTGTGGCATTGTAAATACACCACTTCTTGGACTTGCAACAAAAAAGTAGACAATTAGTAAAGGAACTACGCAGCCTGATTATGCTGGTGTTCAAAATGAAATATTGTTATTTTTGCTATCAAAAAATAGTTGGCAATAAAATTTAGAAAGGTCATGAACTATTCAAGTTAAATTATATTAAACTAAAAAAATAAATTTTCAACTAGTTTTAATATAAAATGCTAGTAATTCTATTAAAAACGATTCAAGAAGCGTTATAAATGTTAAAGTTTTCTTAAAAAGGGGCTGATTCGGTGTCAGTAGAATTAACAACCTTCTCAAAACCCTTTAAAACCCTCATAATTTAAAATTTCAATTAGTTCCACCTTGAGTACAAGTAGAAGCCTTCAACCTTTTTTAGGTTGGAGGTTTTTTTTAAGAAAAATTCATTTAACGATTTAAGACTTGAATACTTTGGTTAGATGAAAGCAATTAAAAAATTTCCTTTTATCAAAGTAATCTTATCTTAATCAATAAGGTATTAAACTATAATAATTTAATAAAAAACTCTGCATCCTTAATAATGCAGAGTTTTTTTATTAATTCTATAAAATGCTATAAATTAATCAGTCTTAGAGAGATTAATTCCTTTAAGTAATATAAAAACACCCATTGAAACTAACCAAATTACTTTTACATGGAAAACAGGTTTATATACTTCAAAATTATCTGGAATTGAAAGTATAATACCCATTGCTGTAAAACCAAGTAAAACAGTAAACCATCCCAACCATGTACTAAGTAGTTTCCATTTTAAAAGACCAAAACCCAGTAATATTAAACCTACTCCTGAGAAGATTCGACCAAAACGTACAAAGCATGTAACGTATTGATTCGTAAATAAGGTTCCATTTAAAAATTCTTGAATTTCTTCGGGTGATTTTCCCATAGTTTGGCCCACACCCCAAGCTCCATAATTGTAATAGTATGCCGCAGCTATGGCTATGGTAAATGTTCCAACAATAATCATTCCTGCTCCTGGTACTATTAATACGCCATAAGGCTTATTGCCCGTCATAGAAACAAAGCCAAATATAGCAATGGCCATAGTTACCCATCCAAAAATATGAATTCGGTACATCCAAATCCAATACCATACATTTTTTCCAATATTAGCAAAATCTGATGCTATAAAATACTCACCTACCTCATGAGGTGAAAATGCCCAACCACTCCATAATAATACAGCAGCCAAAATAAAAGCCCATCCAATAAATTTAGTTCCGAAATTCTTTATCATAGTGTTTAGTTTTAAGTTATGTCACAATATATAACTGACTATTAATAATATAGGTAACATTTGTTACATAAGATAAGTTTAATAATATGTATTTTGTAACATGAATAATATATGCTTTAATTAAATAATTCCGCCTTTTGAAAAGAAGATTGTTTGTAAAAAAAGCAACGCTAAGTTCGTTTGCTACACTTATTGGAACCGAAATTGTTTTTGGATCCAATATATTAGATGGTTATATGCCCTTGGCGTTACAAGACCCTGATCCTTTTAAAATGTTTAGCAAAAACAAAGAAATGATCGTGTTAAACGACAAACCTTGGAATATAGAAGCACAAGCTCATTTATTAGATGACAAGATTACTCCAAATTCGTGTATGTTTATTCGAAATAACGGATTAGTTCCAGAAAATATTGATGTTGAAAATTGGGTATTGAAAATAGATGGCGAATCTGTTGCCAAAGAAAAAACATATACCCTTTCTGATTTAAAATCAAAATTTAAGCATCACACATATCAATTAACAATAGAATGTGGTGGAAATGGACGTAGTGAATTTAATCCACCCGCTAAAGGAAATCAATGGACTGTTGGAGCCGTTCACTGTGCTTCATGGACTGGCGTAAGACTAAAAGACGTTTTAGAAGATGTTGGAATAAAAAATAATGCCGTTTATATTGGCTATCATGCTACCGATATACATTTAAGTCGAGATCCTAAGAAAGAGCCTATTTCAAGAGGTTGTCCAATGTCTAAAGCACTTCAAGATGAAACTTTGATTGCTTTTCAAATGAATGGGGAAGATATTCCCTTTGTCCATGGGTACCCATTGCGTTTAGTTGCCGGAGGATGGCCAGCTTCCGTATCTGGTAAATGGATAAATAGAATTAGTGTTAGAAATAAGGTGCATGATGGTACCAAAATGACGGGAGATGCCTATAGAGTGCCTTGCAAACCAGTAGCTCCTGGTGAAAAAGTTAAGGATGAAGACATGTGTATTATTGAATCTATGCCTGTAAAGTCTTTAATTACATATCCAAAATCTGGCGCCACCATAAAAAAAGGAAAGGTATTAAATATTAGAGGACATGCCTGGGCAGGAGAATTAGAGGTTGCCAAAATGGAATATTCAATAGATTATGGAGCCACTTGGAAAGTGTGTACCATTGAAAAACCAATAAATAGATTAGCTTGGCAACATTTTTCGGCCTCAGTAGATTTTCCTCAAACGGGATATTATGAAGTTTGGGCAAAAGCAACCGATACGAATGGTATTGCACAACCCATGTTATTACCCGGTTGGAATCCAAAAGGGTATTTAAATAATGCTTGTCATCGAATTGCTGTTAAAGTAACATAAATGTCTGAAGAATTTGATTTTTTTAACCATGTCAAAAAAGTATATCGCTTATTGCTTTTACTTTTTTCTTTATTTGTATTAGCTGGTAGTTCACTTGTCTATTATTTGGTGAATCCTGGTTTTTTTAATTTCAAAAAATCACCGGAAATACAAATAGCCGTTGAAGAATTAGATCCAGATAGAATAGAAAATGGTATCCATGTTAGCACTGGTTTTGTTGATGCCGAAGGGTTAATGACAGTGGTACGTAACTGTACAGCTTGTCATTCCTCAAAATTAATACTTCAAAACCGAATGAATGCTGAGCGATGGAATGCCACTATAAAATGGATGCAGGAAACACAAAATCTACCAGACTTAGGTAAAAATCAAGAAATAATTGTTAATTATTTAGCAACTAATTATCCTCCAGTAGACACAGGAAGACGCGCTATATTAACAAATATAGAATGGTACGAATTAAAGGATTAATTTAAAATAATAAGATAAAAATAGTTCTGTTTAAAAAAGAGAAGGATTATATAATACTAACACTAAAATTATTATGGAAAAGTATATTAACGCATTTATTAATTCCTTTAATGGAACCGTAGATTGGACCTGGAAATCAATCATTTTTGAAGTTCCATGGTATACTAATTATTTCTGGGGACTTACAGCTATATCTGTTGTCGTTTGGCTATTGGAAATAGCATTTCCTTGGAGAAAAGAACAGGCAGTCATTCGAAAAGATTTTTGGCTGGATACCTTTTATATGTACTTTAATTTTTTCGTTTTTTCAATCGTAATCAGTGGTTTTTATAAAGTTATAGGGCTCGTATTTAAAGACGTTAATATTACCGCTAAAAGCTTTGCAATTTTAGATATTTCTGAATGGTCTATGTGGTTACAACTACTTGTATTTTTTATTATTCTAGATTTCGTACAGTGGTTTACACATGTTTTATTGCACAAGTATCCATTTTTATGGAAGTTTCATAAAGTACATCACAGCGTAAAAGAAATGGGATTTGCCGCCCATTTAAGATATCACTGGATGGAAAATATATTGTATAAGCCTCTAAAAACATTTGGAGTTATGATAATAGGAGGTTTTGAACCAAATCAGGCATATATAATTCATTTCATTACCATTGCAATAGGTCATTTTAACCATTCCAATATTAAAATTACTTGGGGGCCCCTTAAGTATATTTTTAACAATCCGGTAATGCACTTATATCACCATGCCTATACGTTGCCAGAGGGCAAATATGGTGTAAACTATGGAATTAGTTTAAGTCTTTGGGATTATATCTTTAAAACAAATTACATACCAGAAGATAGTGGTACTGTTGAAATTGGGTTTGAGGGAGATGACAAATTTCCACATGATTTTATTGGACAAAACCTATATGGATTTAAAAAAGGACAAAAATAACTCCACTTTAAGTTACCCTATTTGATACAAGCCCTTATAAATTTATAAGGGCTTTCAGTTTTTTAAATGTAGAACCTATATTTTATCCTTTAAGATTTTCACATTGGGTCGGTTTTATTTAATGCGCAATACAATTAGCATGTAAGCTAAATTAAAAACCTCAGATAAAATTCAATATTTATTCGAAATTGAATAGTACACTTGCATAACAATTTACAGTTAGTTTTTCACCTTTAGCAAAAACGTTATGAAAAATATAAAACTAATAGTTTTTATAGCAATAGTATCTTCAAACCTATTTGGTCAAAATACTCATATAGATTCTTTAAAACAAATTAAAAATATCCCCTTTAATTATAAATCACTAATTATTCCAACCACCTTGATTGCCTATGGAATTATAGGTATTGAAAATGATAACTTAAAGCTTATTAATAATGAAATAAAAGAAGAAGTCAGCGAACACATAGATAACAAATTCACCATAGATGATATATCACAATATACACCATTTATGTCTGTATATGCCTTGAATGCATTAGGTATAAAAGGGAAAAACAATTTTAAAGATAGAACTATTATTTTAGGAACCGCTTATTTGATAATGGGTACTACAGTATATGGAATGAAAAAAATAACTAAAGTTGAAAGACCAGATGGTTCTGGTAAAACCTCTTTTCCTTCGGGTCATACAGCAACTGCTTTTATGGGCGCCGAATTTTTATATCAGGAATATAAAGATGTTTCCGTTTGGTATGGTATAACAGGCTATGTAGTAGCAACGGGAACTGGTTTCTTTAGAATTTATAATAACAGACATTGGTTTACAGATGTTGTGGCAGGTGCAGGGATAGGAATCTTAAGCACAAAAATAGCCTATTGGATACATCCTTTTATTAAGAGTAAAATCTTTAAAAAAGAGAAAAAAATGAATGCAATGGTGATGCCTTTTTATAACGGAAAAGAATATGGATTAGGAATGTCTATGTCTTTTTAAAAAAGCATAAAATTTTATCTTAATACCAAATTCAAGTTATTTATTCTAAAATGATACTTATTTTTAAAATATGAAAATCTTACTCATAGAAGACGAAAAAGACTTAGCAAAAAGTATTCAGGACTATTTGAAAACGAACGACTTTGTTTGCGAATGGGTAACTGATTTTTCTTTGGCTTTAGAAAAAATTGCGCTTTATGACTATGATTGCATTTTACTCGATCTTATGTTACCCGGAGGCAATGGTTTTGATATTTTATCACATCTTAAAAAACTAAATAAATCAGATGGCGTTATTATTATTTCAGCTAAACAAAATTTAGAAACCCGACTAGAAGGTTTCAATCTTGGTGCCGATGATTATTTGGTAAAACCATTTCATCTCTCAGAATTATTGGTGAGAATTCAAGCCTTAATACGCCGAAAGAAATTTGATGGAAATAACATCATAACCTTTAATGAAATACAAATTGACTTACTTTCAAAGGTTGTAAAGGTTCATGGCATTAGTATTGATGTAACAAAAAAAGAAATAGATTTATTACTGTTTTTGATTGGAAACAATAAAAAAGTATTATCTAAAGAAGCGATAGCAGAACATCTTTCTGGCGATATGGCTGATATGATTGACAATCATGATTTTGTGTATGCGCATATAAAAAATATTAAAAAGAAACTAAAAAATGCCGAAAGCAAAAGCTACATTAAAACAGTATATGGTTTAGGATATAAATGGGAAGATGAATAAAAAACTATTACATAAAACGCAACGCGCCTATCTTGTTTTTTCAATACTGTTATTTGTTATTGTGGCTCCACTGTTTTATGTGCTTTCCAATAAATTTTATATCGATGAAGTTAATGAACGCTTAATGCTTCAAAAATCTGATTTTGTTCAAAATTCGCTTTCAAAATTAAAGATTGAAGATATCTCATTATGGAACAATTTTAACTACGCTGTTGAAATACTTGAACCGTATAATTTAAAAAAAGACACCCTATTTTATAGTACATCGTTTAATAAAATAGAACAAGAAAATGACCGTTTTAGAATATTGAATTCCCCCATTACAATAGAAGGGAAACCTTATGTGTTTTCCGCTAAAGTTAACTTGATTGAATCTGAAGATTTTTTGCTAAGCATCATCCTACTTTTTGTGTGTCTTATTTTATTATTGATGTTAGGCCTATTTATTATTACTAAAAAATTATCTCAACGGCTTTGGCGTCCTTTTTATGAAACGCTTCATCAAATTGAAAATTTTGATATAGATAGACACCAAAAACCTCACTTTACCAATTCAGATACTGAAGAATTTAATCGACTCAATAAAAGCATTAACGATTTAATTAAACGCAATTTAGCTATCTATAACAATCAAAGAGAATTTGTTGAAAATGCGGCTCATGAGTTGCAAACACCCATCGCTATTTTTAAAGCAAAAGTGGATACACTCATTCAGCGATCTGATATTACCGAAGGCCAATCCGAACTTTTAAGTTCTTTAAACGCCACTATTTCAAGATTAAAAAGAGTCAACAAAAATCTGTTGTTACTTTCCAAAATAGATACAGAACAGTATAACGACACCGAAACGTTTTCACTGCAACAGCTTATAGAAAAACAGTTAGGTTTCTTTTTAGAACAAGCCGAGCAAAAGAATATAACGGTTACAACAACGTTTCAAAAAGATATTTTGGTACATGCCAATTATGGACTCACAGAATTATTAGTGAGTAATTTATTGCTGAATGCCGTTAGACATAATTTGAAGAACGGAACAATTAACATTGCTATTTCTCATAAAACACTTGAAATAACAAATACGGGCAATCCATTAGGATTAAAAGAAGAAGATCTTTTTAATCGCTTTTCAAAATCAAGCAATTCCGAACAAGGAAATGGTTTAGGATTAGCTATAGTGAAAAAAATAGCTGACCATAACACATGGACTATTAGCTATACTTTTGTAGCAAATAAGCACTCATTTTTAGTAACTTTCTAAAAATTCAAAATTTCTTCTAAATCGTGTCGCACCTTTGGTAATAAATAAATTATTCACTAAAAAAGTAATCATGAAAATCTTAAAATTAGCAGTTATCGCAATTCTTTTTACTACGTTTTCTGCATGTGGTCAAAAGTCTACAGTTCCAGGCAATGTTAAAGCAGCCTTTTTACAAAAATTCCCAACAGTTAAAAAAGTAAGTTGGGATAAAGAAAATGACACCGAATGGGAAGCAGAATTTAAAATGAATGGACAAGAGTATTCGGCTAATTTTTCGTCTGAAGGAATTTGGATGGAAACGGAATACGAAATAAACAAAAAAGATATTCCTGCAGCCGTTAAACAAGCATTAGACTCTGAATTTAATGGCTATGATATTGAAGAAGCCGAAATATCTGAAACAGCTCAAGGAAAAGTTTATGAGTTTGCCTTAGAAAAAAATGACACGGATATGGAAGTTGCCATTTCTCCTGAAGGAAACGTTATGAAAAAAGAAATGAAGGCTGAAAATGATGATGAAGACAATGATTAATAGAAATTAAATAAAAGAGAGCCGTCTAAAAAGTAGATAAAACTCGTCATTACGAACGCAGTGAAGTAATCTCTCGAGAGAAAAATAATGACTTACAGATTGCTTCGTTCCTCTCAATGACCTAAAACATACTTTTTAGACAGCTTCTTTTGTTATCTTTGATATTTATACTATGAGACGTTTTATTACTATTTTTTGTCTACTTACCTTTTTTTATAATACTACTTATTCGCAAAGCAGCTTACAATATTATTTAGATAATGCCGAAAAAAATAGTCCACTACTTCAAAAGCAGGATAACAACAACAAAATTATCGATTTAGATGTAGCACAATACAGAGCTATTTACAAAAGTGCAAAGCTTAACATAAATAGTAATGTCATCTTTTCACCAATCATATCGAAAGATGGTAATAACAATACATTACAATTGCTATCTTCTGGAAGTACCGATTATATTGGTCAGGATTTGGGAGCGACCAATGGCGGTCAATTTCAAGCACTCATGTCGGTAAATCAACCCTTATTTACAAATAGATATGTTTCTGCTCAGGAAAACAAAGCCAACATCTTACAGGAGCAAAATAAAAATACTGGTGAGCTTACCAAAGCAGAGTTACATCAAGTGGTTACACACCAATATATACTTTGTGTTCAATCACAAAAGCAAAAAGAAAATACGCAACAAACAATTCAAATAATAAAAGATCAAATCCAGCAAATGAAACCATTAGTTGATGCTGGAATTTATAAATTAATTGATTTAAAATTATTAGAAATAGCCTTAAAAAATAGTCAGATTGATTACGAGCGCCTTTCTGGTGAATACCTGAATAATTTTAACGCGCTTAACTTATTATGTGGTATTGATGATACAACCCTGCATAACCTCGATACCATTGATTTGCAATTAAATTCTTTACAGCATAACCAATCATTATTTAGTTCGCAATTTACGTTAGATAGCCTATCTGTTAATGCCAATCAAAAGATCTTTGAACTGCAATATTTACCTCAAATAAATGCTTTTGGAGACGCGGGACTCAACGCAACTTATAATCCAGCTCCAAACCGTTTGGGGGCCAGTATTGGTGTTTCTTTAAACTGGAATATTTTTGATGGGCATCAAAAACAAATTAAAAAAGAACAATCTCAAATACAGCTTGAAAATATTGAAACCGATAGAAAATACTTTGAAAATCAAAACCACATACGTAAAAACAATATTTTAAGTCAAATTGAAAATGTTAATAAACAGCTTGTTCTGATTAATAGTCAATTAGAAGAATACAATAAACTCCTTGAGTTATATAAAGTTGAAATTAAACAAAGTTTGGTTTCAGTTTTAGAACTAAAAACACTTATAAAGGAAATTTCAATGAAACAAGATGCAAAAACCAATACGTTGATGCTCAAAGAAATTTTAATCAATTCTTATAATTATTGGAATTTGTAAAAAACCATCGTTTAAAATGAATAACATACTACCTAAAAGTCTCTTCCTCATTCTCGTATTTATGGTGTCCTGTAATAATAAAAACGCATCAACCGATGCCGTTGCGTTACCAAAACCTAGTGTTTCCATAGTTCACCCCACTATTGGAGCTATTCAAAAAAGAGAACAAATAAATGGTCAAATTGTATATTTAAACAAAACAACTGTTACAGCTCCTATTACTGGATATGTAACAACCGTAAATACCGCATTGGGTAACTGGGTTAAAAAAGGAGACCTTCTTTTTAAAATACAAACCAAAGAAAGCAAAGCCTTAAAAGACTCAAATCTGTCACCTTCCAATCAATTTGGTATTATATCCGTATTTGCGAGTGCTATGGGTTATGTTAATACGCTCAACATAACAGATTCTGGGGTTTATATAACTGAAGGAAGTGCTATGGCAACTATTGTGAAAAACGAAGATATCGCTGTACAAGTAAATGCACCTTATAATTACAGTAAGTTACTTAACAGTTCTAATACTATTGATATTGAACTCCCAAATAAAGAGGTGTTGCCGGCTACTTTTTATAAGGCAATACCCATGGTAGACCCTGTTTCTCAAACACAACAAATGCTATTTAAACTAAAAAAATACAGTCCATTACCAGAAAACTTAAATGTTATTGTGTCTCTTTTAAGTAGCGAAAAAGCGAATAGTGTCATGTTACCTAAAGACGCTATTTTAACCAACGAAACTCAAGATGAATTTTGGATAATGAAAGTTAATCAAGATTCTTTATCCATAAAAGTACCCATACAAAAAGGAATTGAAAATGCAAATACTGTAGAAATCTTAAGTCCCAAATTAACCCCAGCAGATGCTATTATACAACAAGGAGCCTACGGTTTACCAGACAGCACAAAAGTTAAAATTAACTAATTATGGACAGCATGTATGTAAAATATAAGAGTCCGTTAACTGTTATTCTTATTCTTTTAATTGTAATAGGCGCCTACTCTTATAAAAATTTAAGCACATCTCTTTTTCCAAATGTTACCTTTCCTAAAATAAAAATCATTGTTGACAATGGACAACAACCCGTTGACAAAATGATGGTAACGGTAACCAAACCTGTTGAAAATGCTATTAAACGTGTAGAAAATTTACAATCCATTCGTAGTATCACTAGCATGGGTAGTTGTGAAATTTCTGCTTTTTTAGATTGGAATTCTGATATTAATACTGACAAACAACAAATTGAATCCAGGATTACTCAAATAAAAAGCGACCTGCCTCCAAACGTCCAGATAACGGTAGAAAAAATGAATCCTTCAATTTTGCCGGTAATGGGGTACTCATTGCAATCCGACACCAAAAATCAAATCGAGCTAAAATTGATTGGTGAGAATATCATTAAACCTTATTTATCTAGAATAAAAGGTGTTTCGGCCGTAGAAGTTATTGGAGGAAAAACCAAAGAATATCAAATTCTACTAGATCAGAAAAAATTAAGTGTTTTAAAACTAAATCCGCAACAAATTATTAACGCCATTAAACAAACCGGGTTCATCCAATCTAATGGCTACACCGTTGACTATAAAAGGCTTTATCTAACCGTTACTGATGCTACTATTAATAATAAAGAAGAATTAGAAAACCTAGTGATTTCGGATGATTCCAAACGAAAAATAGCAATTAAAGATATAGCGACCGTTCAAATATCTGAACAAACTGAATTTATAAAAATTAAAGCAGACGGGAAAAATGTACCGCTGATAGCCATTTTAAAACAACCTAATAGTAACTTAATTGATGTGTCTGACCAGGTCACTCAAAAGGTAAGTGAATTGAATCATATTTTACCCAAAGGTGTTCAACTTAAACCCTATTACAACCAAGCTGATTTTGTTGGGGATAGCTTAAAAAGTATCATAGATGTTCTTTGGATTGGTCTTGTTTTAGCTATCATCGTTGTTATTATTTTTCTTCGTTCCTTCAAAGCAAGTAGCGTATTATTGGCGACCATACCCATAACACTAGGTCTTACCTTTTTAGTTATGAAAGTTATTGGTTATGATTTAAATATTATGACTATTGGAGCTATTGCAGCCTCTATTGGTTTAATTATTGACGATGCGGTTATTATTGTAGAACAAATTCATAGAACTCACGAAGAACACCCGTCGGAATCACCCATAAAACTGGTTGGAAAAGCTATTAAATTTTTATTTCCAGCTATGGTAAGTTCGTCCTTAAGTACCATTGTTATTTTTCTGCCTTTTGTATTAATGACAGGAATTGCTGGTGCCTATTTTAAAATTCTCACCGAAACTATGGTTATTACCTTAACCGTTTCCTTTTTTGTTACCTGGATAGGTCTGCCTGTTATTTATTTACTCTTTTCAAAAAAGAAACCCAAAGAGTTACCGCCTGTTGTTTTAAGGGAACGAAAATGGGTTCGTTATTTTATAGAAAAGCCTTTTATTAGTTTCGCATTTATAGGACTCCTGATAGTAAGTATTATAGTCGTTTTACCAAAATTAGAAACCGGATTTTTACCACAAATGGATGAAGGTTCTATTGTTTTAGACTACAATAGTCCATCAGGAACATCGCTTGAAGAAACAAATCGTATGCTTACTGCAGTTGATGATATTTTAGATGGCATGCCGGAAGTAAAAGCGTATTCGAGAAGAACAGGAACTCAAATGGGATTTTTTATTACGGAACCAAATCGCGGTGATTACTTAATTGAGTTAAAGAAAAAAAGAACACTCACCACCGACGAAGTAAGTGACATCATCCGAACAAAAATTGAAAACTCTATTCCGGCTTTAACTGTTGATTTTGGGCAAGTTATTGGAGATATGTTAGGCGATTTAATGAGCAGCGTTCAGCCCATAGAAATCAAAATTTTTGGAACAGATCATGAAAAACTCAAAGAACTTTCAAAACAAATTGCTCAAAAAGTAGAGCAAGTTGATGGGACAGCCGATGTTTTTGACGGTATTGTGGTTGCAGGTCCGATGTTGAAAATTAATCCTAAGGAAGAAATTTTAAAACAATATGGCTTGTCTGACACCGACTTACAAAATCAAATACAAACCTACTTGTCAGGCACCATTTCTGGAGCCATCTTAGAAAAGGAACAATTAACTAATATTCGAGTCTTATTTCCTGAAAATTATAAAACACCAATAAATAAATTAAAAGAGGTAAAAATAAGCACTCCTGAAGGTAACTATTTTCCGTTGTCAACATTTGCTAATTTTTCTATACTGCAAGGTGTTTCAGAAATTGAACGTGAAAATCTGCAAACTATGGGTGTTGTTACATCACGCCTTAATAACAGGGATTTAGGAAGTGTTATGAAAGACATTAAACACGTGGTATCAACTATAAATTTGCCACCTTCTTACCAAATAGAATATGGAGGTTCGTATGCAGAACAACAACAATCATTTAGTGAATTGTTGCTAATTTTAATTCTAGGAGGCTTGTTAGTTTTTACCGTGATTCTCTTTATGTTCAGAAATCTAATACTTTCCTTGATAGTGATTTTTACCAGCGTTTTAGGAATATCAGGAAGTGTTTTAGCATTATATTTTACACATACACCCTTAAATGTTGGGAGTTATACGGGAATCATCATGATTATAGGAATTATTGGTGAAGCATCTATTTTTACCATTTACCTATTTCTAGAAGAATTGAAACATTTAACGTATAAAGAAGCTATTATTCATTCCATTTCTGCTCGACTACGTCCAAAATTAATGACAGCTATTAGTGCGATTGTAGCGTTAACACCGTTGGCATTAGGAATAGGAACTGGAGCGCAAATGCATCAACCACTTGCCATTGCTGTTATAGGCGGTTTTATTATCGCTTTACCGTTATTATTAATTGTGCTTCCTACGCTTATTTATAAATTTGTAAGAATAAGCAAATGATAAGCAGTCTTAAAAGCTTAGTATGTTTAAATTATTGTTTGGAATAGAGTTCACTCATGACTAATTTCGGGGTTCTGTCAACATTAAATAATCCCCAATGTTTCTCAGGTTCTAAGGGTTCTGGCGAACCTTTCCAAGGCTCATCAAAAGCTTCAAAAACAAAGGTAAGTATTTGTTCTTCATGACTCCAGTTTACCAAATCGTGATAATATATCTCTTGATTTTCTTCACTTACATTTGAAGGATCAATACCTCGTCCATTAGAATTAGTCGCCCAACCTGCCTCCGTAATAGCAACTGGTACTTCTGGATATTTATTGGCGACTGCATAATAATTGCTTTTGGTATATTCTAAAGCATCATGAATATGTTTATATTCCCAAACAGGGTAGGTGTGTATGGAAATAAAATCAATTTCTTTTACCAAATCTTTTAACTTATCAAGCCAAGGCACATAATTTTCACAAAAAGTTACTGGTTGTTTTGCCCCTTTTTTAATACGCTTTACATACGCAATAACACTCTTAACGGGCACGTAATGATCGGTCCAATCAACACAAGCTTCGTTACCAGCAGATAGTGAAAATATAATATCAGGGTATTGATTTGCTAACCTAATAAGTTTATCAATCTGTCTTACATTAATTTTCTTGTTTTCCTCAAGTTGTTCTTCTGTATAAGTTACGCCCCAAGGACAGCCAAAATTATTCATTTCGGCTACAATGTAGGCACCGAGCATAATTTTAAAATCAAGCTTTTCCTTATCTATAACATCTAAAACAATTTCAGAATGTTTATCACAATCATACAACCTTAAGTATTTCCATTGCCCTTGAAGTATTAATAGATCTTCTTTAATCTGATTATAAGTTGGATACTCTCCACCAGGTTGTTGCCCCTCTCTAAAACCAGAATAGCAAATAGCATTGGCAAAAGGAAGATTTAATTTTTTTGTTAAGTTCATTAATAAATTACTAATTTTTAAAATTTTAATTTTTCGTGTTTATCCCAAAGCCCCCAATACGCACCAACATCTCCTTCTGCTCCAACTTTCCAGGATTCATCAAACGATGAAAAATAAAACATTTCTATATTACTTTTTGAAGACCACACCTGCGAATTTACAAAATATTTCATAGCATTTTCAGCAGACGATACAGCGCCTCTCAAACTACCGCCTTCACTTGGCCATCCTGTTTCAGTAATAATAACTTTCTTACCTCTTCCTGCATCAGAAGCTTGACCATACATTTGTTGCATATGGTTTAAAGAGTGTTCTATACTACACCCTTCCCAATACGGATAACAATTAGCTAAAATAACATCGCAAGCCTCAGTAATTCTTGGTCTATGTGAAAATTCATAATACGCATCAACATACCCAACAGGAATTCCTGGTAAAGCCTCTTTAACACGATTGATGTACTCTAACAATTGGTCTTCGGTTAAATCGCCACGATACATTACCTCGTTACCTACAGCTGCTATATCAACACATCCTTCTTTGGCTAATGCAATAAGGCCCTCAATTTCGTCTTCATTCATATCTAAATCATTACCTAACCAGGCGCCAACTAACGTTTTAATACCATTTTGATGGGCAATCCGTGGTATATGTTCATTTCCTTCAACACAAGAAAAAGAACGCACCCATTTGGTATAAGGTTTTATAATTTGCATTCTTCTCTTTACTTGTTCTTCAGTGATAACATCGCCAGGTTTTTGACCATCTTCGTACATGCTAAAACATAATCCATGCATGCCTTTTTCGAGGGTTTCTCGCCAAAGTTTTTCTAATTTTTTAGTAGATAGTTTGCTAAAATCAACGCCTACATTTTCTGTATAGTCTGCACCTTCTAAGGTATAATGGTACTCTCTTCTATATGACATCGTAATATATTTTAAGTGTTTAGTTTATAGTTTTCTTTAGAAATAGAATTTTAATATTTAAAGTTGTCATTGACATCCCATAATCCCCAAGAGGTACCTGCCCATCCTTCAGAGTGTATTTTCCACGACTCATCAAATGATGAAAAATAAAATACGTCTACATTCTCATTTTCAGCCCATAATTGTGTCTTAATGTAATAGGTCATTACATTGCCTTTTGAAGGTTCTGCGTCTCCAGTTTTTTCACCTATACTAGGCCAACCAGTTTCTGTAATAATAACCTTTTTACCTTGTGCTGCTTCAACTGTTTTATGATACATTTCCTGAAGATAAAATCCTGCTATTTTTATATCTGCTCCTTCCCAATACGGATAACAGTTTGCTAAAATAACATCACATGCTGCAACTAATTGAGGTCTATTTATAAACTCATAGTAAGCATCAACATAGCCAACTGGTGTATTTTTTGATGCTTTTTTAACTAGATTAATAGAATTTATAATGGTCTGTTCGCTTAATTCGCCTCTATAAAGTACTTCATTTCCTACTGCTGCAATATCGACAAGGTCTTCTTTTATTAATTTTATGAGAGATTGGACTTCTAAATAATTTTTCTCTATGTCGTTATCCAACCAAGCCCCAACCATAGTCTTTAACCCCATTTCCTTAGCAATTTTAGGAATTTTCTCATGCCCACTAGTACAAGAAAAAACGCGTATCCATTGAGTGTGTGGTTTCAATATTTCTAATCGTTTTCGTATTTGCTCTTCAGAAATAAAATCTCCAGGTTCTTGTCCTTTTTCGTAGGCACTAAAGCAGATTCCTGGCATACCTTTTTTAAAGACGTTCATAAATTCTTTTTGAATATCTTCTTTTGATAGAGAAGAAAAATCTAGTTTAGTAGAGAAAAGTTGTGGGAATTTTTGTTTCAGTTCTTTTTCTGAAACTGTATGAATATCAATTTCAGAAAGCAACTTCATATTAGCATAACCAGAAGGTTTGAATGCTTTTCTCTTTTTTAATTCTTCAGAAATTTCATTAGCTCT
>TARA_R110002050_G_scaffold254840_1_pt1 | contig 16066 bp, 13 predicted proteins | sample TARA_R110002050 | Tara Oceans TARA_R110002050 (sample SAMEA4396988) | marine metagenome | biome: Polar Biome; feature: [DCM] deep chlorophyll maximum layer (ENVO:01000326); material: water (ENVO:00002006), including particulate matter (ENVO:01000060) such as... | depth 25 m
AGCTGCCGGGAATCGAACCCGGGTCCAAACGAGGAAGCAATATGCTTTCTACATGTGTAGCCTCGACTTGATTTTCGAGTAATAGCTGGATCAAGGCCACCGACTATTACCTTAGCTTTTTAAGTTTCGCTGAATGTGCAAAGCGAACATTCAACTAGCCTCGATTTTTTGCACCGTCGAATCGGATAGCCTCAAGGCAATAGCATCCGGACGATGTCTTGTCCCAGCACCTGGTGCCGGGATTAAGCATAACCTACTTGATTCGGTTACGCTGCAAGAGCGTAATTGTTTTCGCCAATTAAAAGTTTGATCATTAAGATTTCCGAGCCAACAACCAAAGCTCGACATGCTTACATACCTCTTCTACCCGCTGTCAAAACCAGTCAGCCCCGGTATAAAGGACTACAAAAGTACAAAAATTGAGCGAAGTGGAAATGATTTGCTTCGATTTTAAAATCGATTAACATTTTTGGCTCCGACAAGGTCATGACATCAATGTGTTGGAGACGGATGGTTTTAGATCGGAAATCAAATAAGGGATAAAAGCGAGATTGTTTGTAGAATATGCTCTACATTCAGTTGTTAGCCCTCTGGATTATGGAATATCCCCATGCGTATACCAATCACATTCACAGCTCACTATGAACGATCCGTTTTCTTTGGTATGATATTTTCCTTTTAAGGGATTATTGATAATCCTTAAAATTCAAAGACATGAAAAGCAGTGTAAATACCTTATCAAAAATTGAAGAATATCTTGGAAAAGAAGCATCTTCTTTATTGAGCTATAAACCAACAGGAATTACAAAAGAAGATTTAGCGATTCCCAGTCCTGGTGCTGTTGATTCTATATTTGGCACTTCTGACCGGAATGTTCAGGTATTAAAAAGCCTGGCGCAATTATATGGCCATGGACGATTGGGGGGAACTGGTTATGTCTCCATCCTGCCGGTTGATCAGGGCATCGAACATACGGCTGGTGCTTCGTTTGCTCCCAATCCACAGTATTTCGATCCTGAGAATATTATTAAACTGGCTATGGAGGGAGGATGTAATGCTGTCGCAACAACGTTTGGCGCTTTGGCTTTGCATGCGAGAAAATATGCGCACAAAATCCCGTTCATCGCAAAAATCAACCACAATGAATTGATGACTTATCCAAATAAGTATGACCAGATCATGTTTGGAAGTGTTGATGAGGCCTGGAATCTTGGGGCAACCGCTGTTGGGGCTACCATTTATTTTGGTTCCGAAGAGTCCAATCGTCAAATCATCGAAGTTGCCTCGGCTTTTGAGCGGGCACACGAACTGGGAATGGCCACCATCCTGTGGTGCTACACCCGGAATAATGAGTTCAAAACAAAGGATGTTGATTACCACACTGCGGCAGACTTGACCGGCCAGGCCAACCATCTCGGTGTTACCATCAAGGCAGATCTGATCAAGCAGAAACAACCGGATACCAATGGCGGATTTAAAGAACTAAAATTCGGGAAAACCCATCCTGATATGTATGACAAGCTGGCATCAGAACATCCAATTGACCTGTGTCGCTACCAGGTAGCCAATTGCTACATGGGGAAAATTGGGCTGATTAACTCAGGTGGGGCATCTTCCGGCAAAAGCGACTTTGCTGATGCAGTCCGAACCGCTGTAATCAACAAACGGGCAGGAGGGACTGGACTAATCTCCGGACGAAAAGCTTTTCAACGCTCTATGCATGATGGTGTTAAGTTATTAAATTTGATACAGGATGTGTATCTGAACGATGAAATTACCGTGGCATAAATGGCAGAAATTGAACAACACTGAGGCTTCTGCTCGAAATTGCCTTTGGCGGGAGTCTGTGACTCCTCTCATTTTTTACTATCTTACCGCAAACAAAAGAAATCGGTTCATAAAATGAAAGTGGGAATTCTTCGCGAAACCAGAAGATGGCAAGACAGGCGGGTGGCCATTACTCCGGAGACAGCAGCATTAATGCTGCAAAATCATCCTGAAATCGAGCTTTTCGTACAGTCAAGTGATTTGAGGGTTCATCAGGATCATGAATATCAACAATTGGGTATTTCGGTGGTCGATGATGTTTCGCACTGCGATTTGCTGATTGGTGTAAAGGAAGTGGCCAATGAAGCATTGATGGAAGGGAAAACCTATGTCATGTTTAGTCATGTGGCTAAAGAGCAAGCTTATAACCGGGATTTTTTTAAATTGATGGCTCAAAAGAAAATCACATTGCTTGACTACGAATACTTTGTGGATCAACATCGTACCCGGCTGGTGGCTTTTGGTTTTTGGGCCGGAGTTGTTGGAGCCTATTATGCGTTTGTTGGAATTGGTAAACGTTTTTGCCGGATCGAACTGCCTGGCCCCGAAAACTGTAAAGATCTGAATGAATTACACAGGCAGTTAAGCCGATTAAGAATTCCAGCCTTGAAAATTGTGGTCACCGGAGGCGGGCGAGTTGCTTCGGGAGCGCTTGAAATAATTAACCATCAAGGGATTCCTGAAGTCTTGCCAAAGGAATTCTTGGAACACGAATATGACCATCCGGTTTTTACCCGTTTAGATCCGGAAGACTATGTGAAGAGAAAGGTTGGAATGTTTAATGAGCAGCATTTCTACGATCATCCGGCAGACTATGAATCGGCGTTTTTACCTTACACGAAAGTAGCTGATGTATTTATCGCCTCTCATTTCTGGAACCAAGTTTCGCCTCATTTTTTTACAGCTGATGATTTGAAATCAAATGATTTCGGCATTTCTCTGATATCGGATATTAGCTGCGATGTACCCGGACCAATCCCGACCACCTTGCGAACTTCAGAAATTGGGTCACCATTTTACGATGTGGATGCAACAAACTTAATTGAACGGGCACCGTTTAGTTCTCCTGATCATGTCACGGTTGCGGCTGTCGATAACCTGCCGGCTGCCTTGCCCATGGACGCTTCCAGAACGTTTGCCCGAGATTTGTATCACGAAGTGTTTCCATCCTTGTTCGGTAAAGACAGCGAAGGAATTATCGAGCGGGCGACCATTCTGAAAAAAGGGAAACTGACTCCCGGGTTCAGTTATCTGAACGATTTTCTGGAGGAATAATCAGAGGGACACAATTACCGCCCCCGCAACCAAGCCAGCTACCAGGTAGTATACACGCGACTGACGGATCCGGTTCTTTTCATCAATCAGCTTGATGTTTTCAATGCGTTGATTTTCCAGTAGCTGATCATTCTGAAGCAATTGGCTATGCCAGTAATCGGCTTCCAGCTTTTTAATGGTCATGGCGCTATCAGCCAGTGCCGATCGCTCTTCAAACAGGCTGATCTTGTTCTTGTACAATTCCAGCTTCTGCTCGTTTATATCATTGTTTACTGCACTTGACAGGAGCGATTTCACCTGCTGCATCGGAATGATGTAAAGCGTGTCGGTTGACTGGTTGGTGAAACTCGCTCCTGGCACCAGTTTGCTGCTTTGCGCCGAGGTGCCAACAGCCAATAAGATAAAAAGACTGAATACGAGATGTTTTTTAATCATGGCTTGTTCCTTTCATTGAGTAGTTTGAGAAGTTGGTCGCTGTTGGCACTTTCTATTTCCTTAATCTTTTGCTTTTGGTGTTCATCCAGGGTACTTATTTTTTCAGAAATCAGGGCCGATTTATAATCAATGTATTGCATTTGTGCCTGAAGCATCCGGAACCTGGAGTCATATTCTTCTTTCGCCGTTTGCCATTCAGACCGTTTTAGGTTATGATCGGCTTTGATTTGCTCAATTTTATCTTCGCTGTTTTTACTGCCAAAGATCTTCGATTTAGCGCCTGCCCACAACACGGCTAAACCACCAATGAGCGTTCCCGGCCCTTCAATCTTGAAGCTCACGAGAATAAGCGAAGCAACAACCGCCAACACGATTAGGCCAATAATGATTGATTTTATAGTCTTTCCCATAGCTTACCGTTAATTAGGTTCGTCGCCAACTATTTCTTTTCCATCAGACCGATACGTTGATTTTGAACCACCTTCAGTTCCGCCGGTCATTGTACTTGCCGTTATTTTAGCAATTTCCTCCTTCGTTTCATTGTCTTGCTTGATGATTTTGGCATCACTACGATCTTTGTTATCCATCACCCGGAAAATTTCTTTCATGCCGAAAATCAGTCCCCAAATGGTTGTATTGAAAGTCACCCATTGCGCACCGTTTATTCCCAGCTCATACGCTTGATCGGCAATGGGCACCATTTCGTGGCACAGCAGCAGGTAGGTTGACACCCAGGTGCAAGCGATCAATCCCCAAACTTTCACGGATATAAGGGTAAACATGAGCTTGGAGAACCATTTCAACCAAAATTCTTTTTGAATGATGGTATAGAATTCGTCTTGATTGATATTACTTTTTGTGTTCATGATTTTGCTGTTAGGTTCAATAATTTTGACCAGGTTTGAGGACCAACAATCCCATCAACCAGCAAGTGCTGATCAGCTTGAAAACGCCGGATGGCTGACTGTGTTTTCATTCCTAGGATGCCATCAACTTTTCCGGCATTGTAGCCCAGCTCATTGAGTCGAGATTGAATTTCAGTAATTGATTTTTCAACTTTTTGCTCGCTGATTCCGACGTTCAGATGTCCCCGCTTTTTTTCAACCCATTCCTGCATGACATATCCTGGGCACGCCGGTTTGCCAAAGTGATAATGTCCGAAAAGACTGGTGTTTGGCAGATTCAGGCTTTCAAGCAGAAAATCAACCAGCTGCTCGGTCGACTGAATTTGCTCCGGGGTTGGTTCGCTCGTGCCCATGTCGTATCCCGGGCCCGAAAAGTTACCGACAAGCATAATTCCAACTCCGCTTGTATTTTGTCCTTTGCATTGCCAAACAATGTCAGATAATTCGTTGACTTGAACAATTTCGCCATTCTTCCGAATGGCATAGTGGTAGCACATGTGTGGGCAGCCACTAGGCGTGATGTGGTTTTGTGGTCCAACGGAGGTGTGATAGCTGTTAACTTGTTCGATAGTACTTTCGCCCAATTCCTGATGAATAATAATTTTATCAATTTGGGAGAGTTCCCGCCTCTGCCAAACACGCTCGGCGTGCCAGGGAAGCTCTTTGATCAGGTTCTTGATATGCATACGTTAGGAGATTAGTGTAATGTCGATACAAGTTACAGAAAAACAATAAAAGAGTCAATCGTCTGATATTTATTTTTTTTATGAAATTGCGAAAACAAGAATATTTTGAAAAAAGTGCTCGATCGTTTCCATCGAAAATTGTACATTTGCTCCACTCAAAAAAAAGAGCGGGATGTAGCGCAGTCTGGTAGCGTACCACGTTCGGGACGTGGGGGTCGAAGGTTCAAATCCTTTCATCCCGACTATTTAAAAATAAATCGACATCAAAAGAGCCCGTAAACACTAGTTTTTACGGGCTCTTTTGATTTTCTAACATCTCAAGTCAAACCATATAGAGGATGAAGTTTTTTGAGTATTTACCCCAAAACAAAAGCGCTTAAACCATTGATTTTAAGCGCTTTTATTTTTATTTGAATTTGTAAGTGTGCCCAAAACGAGGGGCACGTGTTTTTGATTTAATTCGCATAAAATCAATATCTTACAGGACTTCGACCTTCGTGGTCTCAATAAGTCACCTCCAACGAAATTGAAGAACATTCCTGAACTTAAATACAAAAAGATCGATTTGAAACCAAATTAGTTGTTATTTAATTTATACTGATCATAATTCAATCATCCGAGGGCTTAGGCCGAAAAGGTTCATGAATGGGCTGTGAGATTATTTAACACCAGTGCAATTTTGATTTGACTTGGTTTAAAGATCGCCTTTTAGGGTTTTAGCTTCAGCAGGTAGTTTTACTCTCAGCCAAGTCACTCTCAAGGACAACGACAAATACTAAAAGCACTTAACTTGAATAGGTTAAGTGCTTTTTTGTTTTGAGGGAAACGCCCAAACAGGGATGAAGTTACATAAAAAAGCAATGCGATATCAACTGCTTCCGGTGTATTCCAATCAAAATATGAATGAATACCTCAAGGAACTCGCTGGTATCTGCGGGATCACGAAGAATTTATCGATGCATGTCGCCCGGCATACCTTTGCGACTTCTGTGACCTTGGCAAATGGCGTTCCCATTGAAACAGTTTCAAAAATGTTAGGCCACACTTCATTAAAAACAGCGCAGATTTATGCGAGGATTGTAGATTCAAAAATATCGAAGGATATGAATATACTGAAGATGAAATTAAATGGAGCATAGCCTAAAAATATTCTTCATACATTGATTGATCCTAACATCTCACCTGAGAGTAGATAATTTTATTCAACCAAATAAAGTGGATAATTTTTCTAAATTTGCTGGAGCAAACCGAAACTGAAAAGAGATGTATCTCAATCAGGCCAATAGCTTTAATGAGATTTATACTGCCTATTACAGGAAGTCCTACCTGTATGTAAAATCGTATGTTCATGATGATATGGCCGCCGAGGATATTGTATCTGATGCCCTTATTAAATTATGGGAACGAATGAAAAAGGAAGCAGTAGATCCAGTCAGGCCTTTTTTGTTTTCCATTTTGAAAAACAGTACGCTCGACTATTTAAAACATCAAACCATTAAACGGGATGTCCACGGTACAATCGAAAAAGCACTGACCCGGGAGCTGGAAATCAGAAGAACATCGCTTGAGTCGAGTGATCCAAATGAAATCTTCTCCAAAGAGATACAGCAAATCATTCAAAAAACGCTCCAATCGCTTCCCGAGAAAACAAGGGAAATATTTCTTCTAAGTCGTTTTGAAAATAAATCGCACAAAGAAATTGCTGAATTGTTTGATATTTCTCAAAAAGGGGTTGAGTATCATATTTCACAATCAATAAAGGAGTTACGCTTAGCCTTAAATGATTATCTACCGCTAATTGGATTTTTTTCTTTCCTGAATTATTAAAAAAGTTCAAAAATCGACTAGGGATGCTCCAGCTTCAATCGTTCTGTTAGTAGTTAGGGAAAATATATAAACTCCTCTACTGAAAACTATACGTTTCAAGCATGGAAGACCTTCTCTTAAAATATATCAACGGGAATTGTACTGACGAGGAAAAGGTGACGGTAACCAACTGGCTGGATGCTGATCCCAAAAATATGAAGGAATACCTCGCACTTCGAAAATTAAACGATATCATGATCTGGCAAACAGATGCGAATGTTGTATCCCTGAAAAAGTCTAAAGAGAAAACATCTGTTACAAGGAGAAATAAGTACTTTATCGAAGCCCTTAAGATAGCGGCCATAGTCGTTCTTGCATTCTTAGTATCCCATTATTTTTTGTCTGAAGATATTCGACAGAATACCAAAACCAACATACAAACTTTGCATGTTCCTGCCGGGCAACGTGCCGAAATTACGCTGGGAGATGGCACAAAAGTGTGGCTAAACGCGAAAACCACCATGACTTTCCCAAGCCAATTTTCGGGAGATTTCCGTGAAGTCAAACTTGATGGCGAAGGTTTTTTTGATGTCGCCACTGATGAATCGAAGCCATTTATTGTAAACACATCAAAATACGATGTCAAGGTATGGGGAACAAAGTTTAACCTGATGGCCTATTCGAGTGCTGAAACTTTTGAGACGGCACTTCTTGAAGGTGCTGTTGAAGTACTGAAACAAGGCAGTTCAAGTGGAATCATGCTTAAACCTAACGAACAGGTTAATCTCAAAGACAAGAGAATGGTTATTACACCAATCCGAAATATGGACCATTTTCTATGGAGGGAGGGTATCCTAAGTTTTGATAATGCTACTTTCACCGAATTGGTTAATCAATTGGAGCTGTATTTCGACCTGACAATAGAAGTTAAAAACAGTCGGGCTCTAAATTATCACTGCACCGGAAAATTCAGAACAAAAGACGGAGTGGAACACATCCTGAAAGTGCTTCAGCTGGAAAACCAATTCTCTTACACGATAGACGATAGAAGAAATAAAATAACCATTGAATAGACCAATAATCTAAAAAAGGAAGTGCTTATGAACAGAAGAAATTAACGCAAACAAAAAACCGGAAGGCGCTTGCAACACCTACCGGCTAATGGTCGATACCTGACCTGCTCACTAAAACAATTCAAGTATTAACAACCAAAGAACAAATGTATGAAAAATTATTTGTCAGAGGAATTCTTTGACTCCGCTAAACGACTATTACGAAAAATGAGGACAACATGTATTTTGCTATTCGTTTTTGCATCGTCGCTGTATGCAACTAATGTTAACTCGCAGGTTGCCAAAGTGAATATTCAGCTAAAAAATGCCCCTCTCATCCAGGTGATCAGAACGATCGAAAATCAGACGGATTATCTTTTCGTGTATGACAAGAATGAGATCGATCTGACCCAGCAAGTCAACATCAATGCAGAAGACCAATCGGTTACTGAAGTACTGACTCAAATATTCAGCGATGCTAAGGTGGAATATGGTATGGTAGGCTCAAATATCGTTTTAATGCCTGCCAAGTCTTTTTTGCAACAAGCGCAAGCCGTCTCGGGGCGCGTTACCGACTCGTCTGGCGAACCGCTTCCCGGGGTAACAATTTTGGTAAAAGGAACTACCCACGGCTCCATTACCGACTTCGATGGACGCTATACCATCTCTAATGTGCCAGCAGCTGGCACGTTGGTTTTTTCTTTTGTGGGGATGAAGAGTCAGGAGATTGTTCTTGCTAATCAGCCCACGATTAATGTGGTTATGGAGGAAGATGCGATTGGGATTGAAGAAGTGGTGGCTATCGGGTATGGAAGTCAGTCAAAAAAAGAACTGACAGGAGCCGTTACTGGGGTAAAATATGAAGATTTTAACCACGGAAGTATTAATAGCCCAGCTCAGTTGCTGCAAGGTAAAGTTGCAGGACTGAATATTGTTGCACCACAAGGAAATCCAAATGGATCTTTCGAAATCAGGTTGAGGGGATTATCAACATTGGGCGCCAACACGCAACCGCTTATAATCATCGATGGAGTTATTGGTGCGGACCTTAACAGTGTTGATCCAAATGACATTGCAGCAATGGACGTGCTCAAAGATGCGGCGGCAGCTTCAATCTATGGTACACGAGGCTCAAGTGGGGTGATCCTAATTACTACGAAAACCGGAACAAAAGGAAAAGCAAAAGTTGACTATAATGGATACGTCACAACAGAGGCTACAGACAGGACACATCCATCAATGAATCTAGAGGACTACCTCGCTAATGGGGGGACAGATCTGAGCGGAAATACCGTTTGGATGGATGAAATTACAAGGACAGCCATCTCTCAGATTCATAATTTATCTCTTTCTGGAGGAACCGATCAGACAACTTACAGAGCCTCCTTTAATTATCGTGACATCGACGGCGTACTACTTAATACGGGCTTCAAACAAATTAATGGACGACTGAATCTGTCTCAGAAAGCACTCAATGACAAGGTTACGCTGACATTAAACTTAGCTGCTACAAGCAAAGAGGCTCAGTTGGGATTTGATTATGCCTTTAGGTCAGCGATTGTCATGCCTCCAAGTGCTCCAATTTATTCTTCTGAGCCGTATTATTCAAAATATGGAGGGTACTTTCAGTCTGAAGTTCATGAATTATACAACCCGCTTGCCATCGTTAAGCAAAATACAAATGAGGAAAAAATATCAAGACTAATGTATAATCTACAAGCTGACTATAAACCGATAGAAAAATTGACCGCATCAGTACGCTATGCACAAAATACTGACGATAGTACACGTGGGCAATATATCAGCAAATATAGCTATTATGGCAGCGGAGTAGACCGAAATGGATTGGCGACCAGAGCCAGTTCTAATCTTAAAAATGAATTATTTGAAGTAACTGGTAATTATGTGGAGTCCTTCGATGATCTGAATTTCGTTTTGTTAGGCGGGTATTCATATCAAAGTCTCACGAATGAAAATTTTCATATTCAGGGAGGAAATTTTTTAACTGATGCATTCAAATACAATAATCTTGCCGCTTCCAAAGATATTGCGGATGGAAAGGCTATTGCTACTAGTTCAAAAGAGAATAATAAGCTAATCGCTTTCTTTGGACGGGTAAATCTCAATTATGACAATACTTTTTTCCTCTCAGCTTCCTTGAGAAGAGAAGGATCCACCCGATTCGGTGAAGGCAATAAGTGGGGGAATTTCCCGGGAGTTAGCACAGGGGTTGATTTAAGTCAACTTGTTTCAATTCCCGGAGTTGATCAATTTAAAGTAAGGGCAAGCTATGGAGTGACCGGTGCTTTGCCAGGGGAAAGTTATCTGTCCCAGCAGTTGTACGGCCCGGGTGGATCAACGAACTATTTCTTTTATAATGGGGAGTTTACACCTGTTTATTCGCCACAAAGCAACCCCAATCCTGATTTGAAGTGGGAAACCAAATCCGAAATTGACTTTGGGATTGACTTTAGTTTGTTTGATTCAAGAATAACAGGAACATTCGATTATTATAATAGAAAAACAACTGACGCGTTGATAACTTTGAATGTACCTGTTCCTCCTAATTTATATCCAACGTCTGTCTTGAATGCGGGAGAACTCAAAAACGAAGGGATTGAGATTGCGTTGAACTATCAAGCTATCAAAAAGGAAAAATTTAGCTGGACTCCAAGTGTAACATTTGCGACCTATAACTCAAAAATAGTCTCGTTATCATTGGGAGATATTAGATATGGAGTAAGAGAAATAGGTGGTCTTCCTGCTCCTTTAGCAGGAAATATTGTTCGAGTGGAAGAAGGCAAGCCCATTGGACAAATGATTGGTTGGATTTATGAGGGTGTGGATGCTGACGGCAAATATATTCTTAAGGATGTTGATGCCAATCAAGTCGTAAATGAAGACGATGTTACAATTATTGGGCGTGGATTACCAAAAGGTGAGATAGGTTTTTCTAATCATTTTACTTTTGGTAAATTCGATTTAAGCTTTCTGTTTCGTGGCGTATACGGACATGATCTGCTAAATTTAAATCGGACAATTTTCGAACAGGTTTCAAGAATAAGCTCATACAATCTCATTAATACGAAATATTTCGACCCCTCATATAAAGGTGCCTCTGCTTATAATAGCTACTATTTGGAGGATGCCTCTTTTGTCAAACTAGATAATTTTACTGTGGGATACAACTTCAAGTTTCCAGTCCATAATACAATTACTGCAGCAAGAGCATATGTATCAGGACAGAATCTATTTTACATTACAAACTATACAGGAGTCGATCCGGAGGTTCGTTATACTTATGGAGGTAATGTATTAGTTCCTGGCGTAGAGCCTCTGGATAGCTGGGTTACGACCCGTACATTCACATTTGGAATTAATCTTTCATTTTAAAAATACACAACATGAATTCACACATAAATTATTTATATAAAAAAATGAAGGTAATTGGACTACGCCTTTTACTAATTATCTTTAGCATTGCATTAATCGGCCCTTCATGCACCGATTTGGATGAACCTCTCTATAGCCAGTTAGGGAACGAGAACTTTCTGCAAACGGATGATGAGATTGTTTCCGCTATTGGAGCTGCCTATAGTGGATTAAGAAACTTTCAGGACTTTGGAAATTTATGGACAGTCTACTGTACAGCAGATGAGGTCGCAATAGTTGGTCGAACAGGCGGTGATTGGGCTGGAGATGGTCAGGATCAGCAAATGACGGATCATACCTGGATTACGAATAACCGCTTTTTTGAAGGTACTTGGCTAGCTTTCTATGGCCAGGTTAACAATTGTAACCGTCTGATCTATCAATTGGAAGAAATTGATGCGGTGAGTTACGATAGTTATATTGCAGAATTGAAGATTGTTAGAGCGCTATGGTATTTGTGGCTGATTGATATGTGGGGAAATATTCCGATAATCGACGAATTTGATGTTTCCTCAGATTTTCTTCCTTCTACGAATTCCCGTTTAGAGGTATTTAATTTCATTGAGCAGGAAGTTTTAGACAACCAGGAAAAATTATCCAAGGAATTGAATAACGAAACCTATGGAAGAGTAACCTACTGGACCGCGAAGGCAATTCTGGCTAAACTCTATTTAAACGCCGAAATATATGCTGGTGGAGAACAGTGGCAGAATGTGTTGAATGAGTGCAACGAGATTATCGAATCAGGAAAATTTAGTTTAACAACGACCTATCGAGAAAATTTCATTGCTGAGAATCAAAATTCAAGCGAAGCAATTTTTGCAATTCCATTTGACGAAATCTACACACAATGGTCATGGTTCCTTCCACTGATAAGTCTACACGGCTCTCATGTTCAGACTTTTAACATGACACAACAACCGTGGAATGGTCTATCTGTACAAACAGAGTTCTTTTACTTGTACGATGAGGAGGATACCCGCAAGTCAGATAATTTCCTTTGGGGACCACAATATACATCTTCGGGCGAGCCCTTGCTTGACCCTGGTTATGAACAAGATCCTGCAATCGATGGAGACCCATGGATTAACCTAACTCCAACATTTATTTCCCTTTATAATACGGCTCGTCAAAATGGAGCAAGAATCAAAAAATGGGAAATTGAGATGGGAACGAACGGTTTTTTGAATAGCGATTTTTTTGTCTTCCGATACTCAGATATTCTCCTAATGAAGGCTGAAGCCCTTTGGCGCATCGACGACACCAATAGTGAGTCGGTTAACCTAATAAACCTACTTCGTGTCAGGGCCAATGTGACTCCTTTTACCTCACTAACTGCTGAAGATATAATTGATGAAAGAGGAAGGGAATTATTTCTTGAAGGATGGCGTCGTTCTGATTTGATTAGGTTTAACAAATATACCGAGCCTAGAATATTCAAACCTTATGAAAGCGAAGAATTCCGAAAGCTATTTCCAATACCCAAAAATCAGATGGATGCTAACCCTAATTTAGTTCAGAATCCAGGATATTAAGTGTAGTACACACTGTTTGCCGCAAAAAATGGCAAACAGTGTGTACCTGATCTAGTTTTTTAAAATGAAATTAGATTTCTGGTCAAATTTTGTAAAATATTGAAGATGGAAAAGACAATTTTAGTTATCGTTATTTCTCTTATTTTATCCAATGCATATTCCCAACATGATCAGCAGTGGGCACCAGAGAGTACGGAATGGTATTATCCTGTTCCAAAAGTAGTTGTACCTGGCAGCGGAGGACAGCCGCCATCAGATGCAATTATATTATTCGATGGCACAAGTTTGTCAAATTGGAGATCGGCAAATGGTGGCCCTGTTCAATGGACAGTAAAAGATAGTGAATTAGTGGTTAAGCCAGGAGCAGGTAATATCGTCACCAGGGACTTTTTTGGTGATTGTCAGTTGCATCTCGAGTTTAGATCTCCGGCTCCTGAACAATTTGTCGGTCAGGATCGCGGAAACAGCGGCATTTTTATTCAAAGTAGATACGAAGTTCAAGTGCTAGATGGAGATAGTAATTCAACTTATGTAAATGGTATGGTTGGTAGTATATACAAACAGAATGCTCCATCTGTTAATGCGTACACACAGAATGGAGCATGGCAAGTTTACGATATTTACTGGAAAGCCCCCCGTTTTGGTTCAAATGATGAATTAAAATCACCTGCAATAATCACTGTTGTTTTGAATGGTGTAGTTGTTCAAAACAATTATGTATTAGAGGGAAATACACCTTATGTAGGTTTACCTAAGTATGAAGCTCATGGTCGTATGCCACTTGCTTTACAAGACCATGGGACGAGGGTATCTTTCCGGAATATTTGGATACGTAACCTCTAATTTGGCAACATCAAATTATTTAATGCTCAAAACAATTGTATGAAAACTAATAGAAGGGATTTTCTTAAGAATTCTTCGTCTTTGATTGCAGGGATAGGAATGTCATCCTTGATTTCAAGCAAAGTAATGGCTAATATGACCAAGAGTGCTCCCAGCTCTAGGGTCAATCTTGCCGTCATAGGTGTTGGTATGGGGTGTAGAGATCTGCAAGGAGCCCTCAGTGGCAACCCTTGGGTGCACTGTCTGGCCATGTGTGATGTGAATGAGGTTAGACTTGAGGAGCAAGCCACTCGTTTTAGAAAAGAGTTCCCAATCCAGACAGGGAATATGAAGCTTTATAGTAATTTTCATGAATTACTGGAAAATAAAGATATTGACGGTGTAATTATTGGCACGCCCGATCACTGGCATACCTACATGTTTGCTGAAGCACTAAAAGCCGGAAAAGCAGTTTATATAGAAAAGCCGGTAGCAAACTCAATCGAAGAATGTAATCTGATGATTGATTTACAAAAGAAGTACAAGGGAATTGTAACCACTGGCCTGTGGCAAACCAGTCAGCGGTATTTTCGCAAAGCAAATGAAATATTAAATACAGGAGTACTTGGCGATATTTACAAAGTACAGCTTTGGATTAACGAACCTACCAATCCTGTTGCCAGGGAGGAAGACACTCCCACTCCCGACTATATAGATTACGATATGTGGTTAGGACCGGCACCAAAGCGTCCGTTTAATAATCACCGTTATTGGAGCTGGCGTACATTCTGGGATTACGGTGGTGGTCAGCAAACCGACTGGGGTGTTCATTGGATCGACTCGGCATTCGACGGTTTAAAAGCCCTGGGGATGAACGACAGAACTTATCCAGAAGCTGTTTTTTCCTCGGCTTATAAACATCCCGAAAGTTTTAACGAAACGCCAAGCTGTCAAACAACTATTTTTCAGTACAAAACTTTTCATATCGAATGGGCTCAACAAGTAGCAAAATTATACAACCGTAATCAGGGTGTTGCGTGGATCGGAAGCAAGGCAACTCTGGTTTGTAACCGCGAAGGTTATGAGCTTATTCCTGAAACAGATAACAGCGGAAGTCCAATGGTTGACGGGATGCTTTTGACAGGCAAGTATGAACACGGGGGAATTGAAGCTCATGTTAAAAACTGGTGTGATTGCATTAGGGAACAGTCTATCGAGACCAACAGTCCCATGCACAAGGGGGCATTTGCGACAATCTTAGCGCACATGGGCAATATCTCTTATCGAACAGGGGATAAAATCGTCTATGATTCTGAACAAAGACAATTTGTAAATAATCCTGGAGCAGATCAGTATATTAAAGCAAAGTATCGCAGTCCTTGGAATTTACCGAAGGTATAGGCGAACTGGCACGAGTGAGCGAAAAAATGTTGGTCGTCATAGGTCTCTCGAGTAATCTCGTGCATTTAATAATTATAGAAAACTGAAAAATGATTGAAAAGTATAGTCTGCCTGGGGAAGCAAAAAGCGGACTAGCAGTATCTGGTTGTCGAAGTGGGATTTGATTTCAGGGCGAAGCCATTTACTGGCATAACCTTCCCAAACGATTAAGGACATTGGTGGTTCTGGTCATTTCACCGAATATATACTGGGGTTGATTTTTCATTTAAATTGAGGTGTTTATATAATCTATTGTCATACACAAGGTAGCATTTTGCTTTGGCTGCAGAATGCAGTTTTTTCGGAGATTGGTTCTCCCCTGGAGATGGTCGTCTTTGTACGGATTTTTTGGTTCCTTGGCGGTCATTCCCACTTGGGAACCAATCTCCAATGCGAGATGGCTGGAATGATGGGCGTATCACTTGGTGTAGATCGCAAGCCTGGCTGGATAAATCCACTGCCTTGGTGCAGCTCTATGGGTTTTTAGTATCTTCGTATTTCGTCAACGTGCTTGATGTCACTAAACTGGTAAGACCAGTATAGCGTACTATATCATTGAAGGATACAGGCGAATTGGGTAAGTAATTTACTCACGGGAGAAGATAAGTACGTCCTAATGTCTAAAATATACTGTGCTTTATGCTCGAATCATAAACTAGACATTCATCTACAGTAAAGTCAGCTAAGACCTTAGCTTAAGCTGGTTGTAAATGCCCAGGTAGATTGTGAGCAATTCTTCCGTATCCAGCCCGTAGGACAGGCACCGATCGAAGGCAAGCCCCAAAAAACAGCTCCGGAAAAGGATAGCATAATGCCTGGGATCTACCTTCTTAATTTCCTTGTTTTGGATG
>TARA_R110002050_G_scaffold44973_7_pt1 | contig 16057 bp, 14 predicted proteins | sample TARA_R110002050 | Tara Oceans TARA_R110002050 (sample SAMEA4396988) | marine metagenome | biome: Polar Biome; feature: [DCM] deep chlorophyll maximum layer (ENVO:01000326); material: water (ENVO:00002006), including particulate matter (ENVO:01000060) such as... | depth 25 m
AGGCGGTTTAGAAAAGGAAATCAAATAAAGAATACCGAAAATGGATGTACTCGTTGGAAAAAGACTTCATAGCGATCGGTAAACAATTATACCTGCGCTAAAGGAAATCGGTAACGATTTCTAAAAAGCCCGAAAAAAGATTGGCGGGGAGTTCAAAAACTAATCTCCGTTTTAGGGATTGGTACCATTTACAAAGTCTACAATTATATTCTTATTTTTTACTACAAAATTCGTTGTAGTAGGTAACCACATCTATAGGATTTTTAATGCTATTGTTATTTATTTTTTTTACTAAGTTGGGACAATCAAAAAAATAACGGGTAAGTCTTTTCTTCTTTAAGCCAAACAATCCTTGAGTAGCGCGTTCAAACTTATTTTCACCGTCCCGTTTAAAAAGTTCGAAATAGTCTAAATAAAAATTATCATCTTGAATGTATTCTTTGGCATAGCAACTCAATTCTCCCTTTACTAACACTTTTAAAAAGACCTTTTCCCCATAACCTCCACGATTAAAATAATGAAACCTTAAAAATTCAGTTTCTTCTTTATACCATAAAGATTCAAAACTATATATTCCTTTTTTGTAGCCTTTAATATCATAAGCGCTGTACCGATCGGTTTTTTTATTTTCTTGTCTAAACCTTATTTTATTGAATAATTTATCATCAGTTCTATCTTTAATGTTTCCATAAATAGTATCATTATTATTTAAAATAATATATCCAGGTTCATATTCATTTTGTGCGTTTATAGTAGTTGCCAACAATAGCAGTAGAAATCCAAAATAAGATGACCATTTTATTTTTATGGTGTTGAACATATCACTTTTTGTTATAAGGGTTTCAACATACCGTTCAAAATATATTCCAAAGTTGAACTGAACTATTTTTATTCGTTAAATGGTTCCTTTTAAAGGTGTATCATACGCTATCCACAAGTTTTAATTGATTCTCAGCACTTGTGGACTTATTATGCGACCCTACTAAAAAATCTGAAGGTTTATTAATAACCGAAGGAGAATACTTTCAAGTATTGGCAAACGGAGAAAAAAAGCAATTATGAAAACACATAAAAATGAAAGCTCAACTTTTTAATTATTTAGTAAAGCCCTATTCGGTTGTAGTTGTAATTTTAATTGCAACATTACTATCACTTCAAGACAGGAATTTAGGTTACTTCTTTGGCTTAGGCGTTGTATTTTTCACCGTATGGCAAAAAAAATGGGATTGGTCTTATGTTGGAATTGGGCAAAAATTAAACCTAAAAACCATTATAAATAGTACTTGGATATCAATTTTATTCTTTTTTGTACCGGGAATAATAGATACCATTTTACAATATTATCTTGGAAATCATGATTTAAGTTCTCTAAATGATACTAGAGGAGATTTTGGTAGTTATGCCATAATGATGGTTATCATGTGGGTTTTTGCTGCATTCGGGGAAGAGGTTCTTTTTCATGGGTATTATATGCAACGTTTTGCCAAATTGTTTGGAGATACAAAAAAAGTATGGATACTTTCAGGTATATTAATTGCTGTTTATTTTGGGATTTCACATGGCTACCAAGGATTATCAGGAATAATAGGAGTTGGAATAGGAAGCTTATTCTTTGCTTTGTTGTACTACAAAAATAAAAGTAATTTATTGTTATTAGTTTTAATACATGGTATTTATGACTCCATTTGGCTTACACTTATTTATTTAAATATAGACAGTGTGGTGAACGAATGGTTTCAACAGTTACTTTTTTAAATCTATAAAAATGTAACAAGTTTAATGCCATCTCGTCATTAAATAAAATAACTAATTATGACAAAATCAATAGAAAATAAAAAACAAACCTGGATAACAATCTTTATATTTCTTGGGCTCCTAATTGCTCTTACTTCACCATTTCATTATGCCATAGTAAATTTATATCCATCAAGAATCTATGTTGGAGCTATCATGTGGTGTCCTGCAATAGCGGCATTTATCACCTTAAAACTAAGAGGTCGTAAAATTTCTTCTCTAAATTGGAATTGGGGAAATTGGAAATATATCCGATTCTCTTATTTTATTCCTGCCTTATATGGCATAATCACATATGTCTTAATCTGGATTTTCGGATTTGGAGGTTTGTCCAACAAAGAAGCAATTACTGATTGGGGTGCAGAACTGGGTTTGTTTGGCATAGGAACTTTAAATCCAACAGCGATAACAATCATAGCTATTATTTTATTAGGCACTGTTGAAGTGATAAGAGCTTCTGCAACAACTTTAGGAGAAGAAATAGGTTGGCGAGGATTTTTTATCTATGAATTAAGAAAAGTATTATCTTTTACTGGGGTATCAATTTTTAGCGGAATTATATGGGCTGCTTGGCATTGGCCGCTTCTTGTTTACTATAGTAACAATATGCTATTGGAATTTATAACATTCTTTATCGCAATTATTTCTATGTCCTTTATTATGGCCTACTATACTTTTAAATCTAAAAGTCTATGGCCAGCAGTACTATTTCACGCCGTGAGCAATGTATATATTCAAAAAATAATGCCCCCTCTAACAATGAAAATTGAAGGAACCGAACATTGGCTTGGCGAAAACGGAATTATGTTTGCCATTGTTACCAGTGTTTTCGGAATTTACTTTTGGTATAAAGGAATTAAAGAAAAAATATAAAAAGAGGCAAGTATGAAGAATAAGTCGATAATATCCTCAAGTATTTTATTAGTAATCATGCTATGTGTGTACAGTGCTTTTTCTCAAGCAGCAACTCATATTGTTCAAGATCCCCTTGAATATTTTAATAACAGAACTAAGGCCATCTCTCTCGCCAGAAGCGGAAATTGGCAACAGTTAATTCCTATTACAGAAAGCCTCACCCGACAATATCAGAAAGATGGAGATCTTTTCTATGTATTGGGACTTGCATATTATGAAACCGAGCAATATCAAAAGGCCATAACGGCTTTGACCAACACCTTAGGTTTGGGTGGTACTGTTTTAAATAATATACCAACAGGCTCCGCTCCATCAAATGATATTATGATAAAAATTGCAATGGCATATGCTTTGGGTGGTGATAAATCAAATGCCATGACCTGGCTGGAAAAGGGTTTTGAAGCTCGTTATGATGAAAAGCCTTTTTTGAAAGACGACCCTGCATTTAAAACTTTTAACAAGGATAACGCTTTCCTAAAACTATTTGGCTATTGTGATGAAGTAGATTTAACTAGAGAAAAAGCCTGGCGTTGTGATATAGATTATCTCGCAAAACGAGTTATCGAATTACATTACAGTCCTTACCACCATACCTCTAAGGCCAATTTTGATCAATTAATTTTAGAACTAAAATTGAATATAGATACTATTTCAGATGAGCAAATTGTTGTAGAACTAATGAAGATTTTTGGGAGTCTTGGCAATGGTCATAATTTAATTATTCCAACATCTCCTCAAAAGGGTGCATTGAAACGGCTTCCGGTTCAATTTTATCAGTTTAATGATGGACTATTTATTGTTGGTACGGAGATAGGCTTTGAAAAATGGATTGGGTATAAAGTGGAAAATATTGAAGGTACACCTATTGAAAAAGCATTACGAAAAACCCAAGTGGTGAACTCTAGGGATAACGATATGCAGACACTTTGGTTAGGCCCGTACTATTTGAGTTTACCAGACGTACTTGAAGGCTTAGGGATTGTAAAAACAGCGAATGAAGTAACACTATCTTTAAGTGATTCCAAAGGAGTATCCCAAGAAGTAACAATGAATCCAATAGACTGGAACTTCGCTGGTTTCCCGAAATTACCACAACGTATGATGGATACGCAACCTTTGTTTCTGTCAAAAATAAATGACCCTTATTGGTATACATTTTTGCAGGATGGTACTATTATTTATATCCAATTTAATACGGTTACAAATAAGGAAAACCAATCTCTAGAGGATTTCAATATTGAATTACGCGGTCAAATAGTACAAAGTAAAGCGCATAATTTGGTTTTAGATTTACGACATAATCATGGAGGTGATGGCTCTTTGCTGCCCCCAATACTAAAAACTTTGGAAAGCTTTGAGATTATGAACCCAGATGGGAAGGTCTTTGTTATAATAGGACGAGAAACCTTTTCTGCGGGACATAACTTACTAACGGAAATCACTAAAAACATAAATCCGATTCTGGTTGGCGAACCCAGTGGGTCAAAGCCTAACCATATTGGAGAATCTGGATGGTTTCGGTTACCATACTCTGGAGTAATGGGATTGGTTTCCACACAGTTCCATCAGGATTCAAAGCCAGAAGATAATAGAAAATGGATTGCTCCACATATTCCTATTAGCCTATCATCGACAGATTACTTTAACGGGAATGACAGGGCATTGAATACGATAATGGAAGTAATTAAAGATTCAAAATAAGAAAATGATAAAAAACAAGAAAGCCAAATGGACAGTACGCATTTTGCTACTTGTAGGAACCTTAATTTCACTATATTTTGTTCCATGGTTATTGGTAAAAGCGTGGATAGTACCACTACCGGATACGGTTCAAGAACAAATGGATGAAGCCATTGATCATGGATTTGACGGAATAATTGTCTATATAGACCAAACCGGTAAACCACCTCAGTTTTATGCTTCTGGCTGGCACGAACGAGAATCCAAGATACACGCCAAACCTGACGCACTGTTTAAGATTGCCAGTATTAGCAAGCTATACGATGCTGTGGCTGTTACCAAACTGGTAAATGAGGGACGGCTTTCCCTAGATAAAACCATCGCGGATTATTTACCGGAGCTTGTGGGAAGAATTGAAAACGCAGAGAAAATTACGTTGAGGTCGATGATACAGCATAGAAGTGGAATCCCCAACTTCACGGACACTCCAAATTTCTGGGCAGCTCCAACACAAAGCTATGAAGAGAGTCTTGCATTGATACTGGACAAACCTGCAAACTTTGAACCCGGTGAAGATTATGAATATTGCAATACCAATTATCTTTTAATCAATAAGATAATGGATGATGTTTTGAGATATCCTAATTTTCAATTTATACGTGAAGAAATTTTAAAGCCGCTAAATCTTAACCACACCTACAGTTCGCTCAGTGAAGTGAATTTGGACAATGTGATGAGCGGCTATCACGTTGGACATCCTTTTGATTTGAAGGAAGATGAACATGGCATGTTGGCAACAGCGCAAGACGTAGGTACTTTCCTTAGGGCATTAAATGATGGATCATTGTTTAAACAAGGTGAACAGAAAATATATACTTCTATTTATGAATACGAACATGCAGGTTGGGTGCCAGGATATCAAAGTTTTGCAAAATACCACAAAGACCTTGATGCTGTTGTTATCGAGTTCTACAGCACAACCGATCCTAAACTGTACAATTGGAACCTGTCTGAAATCATAAATAATAGAATTGTCAAAATATTAAAAAATCAAAAGTAAAATGAAAGTATTAGTAGTCGGTGCAAGTGGCGCCACAGGAAGGCAATTAGTAAATCAGCTTCTTATTCAAGGAAATGAGGTTAAAGTAATTGTTCGTTCCACACAAAATATATCAGAATCCTGGAAAGATAATACCAAGGTACAAATAATAACAGCAAGCGTATTAGAATTAAGTGACGAAGAAATGAGCAACCACGTTTCAGGATGTGATTCTGTGGCATCCTGCCTTGGACACAATTTAACTTGGAAAGGGGTGTATGGTCAACCAAGAAAACTTGTAACAGATGCTACTCGACGTCTTTGCAAAGCAATTAAAAGTAATAAGCCAAATCGTCCAGTTAAATATGTTTTAATGAACACTTCTGGAAACAGCAATCGAGATTTAAAAGAACCTATTTCATTTGCTCAAAAATGTGTTATTGGTCTTCTTAGATTGTTGTTACCACCCCATGTAGATAATGAAAAAGCAGCAGATTATTTAAGGACTGTAATGGGTCAAAATGACAAGCATATTGAGTGGGTGGCTGTTAGACCAGATGGCTTAATTGACAAAAACGAAGTTACTGAATACGAGATATATCCATCCCCGATTAGAAGTGCAATTTTTAATGCAGGTAAAGTGAGTCGTATAAATGTGGCTCACTTTATGGCAAGTTTAATCACTGATGAAAGCTTATGGAATACATGGAAAGGACAAATGCCAGTAATTTATAGCTCATCCCTTTAAGATTTAAGCTTGGACATCATAAAACTTTGGCTAAAACAATTAGGTGAGTTAAGCGACCATATTTTAGGGGTTTAGTAACTATTTTTCTTGGTATTCCTGTGTTTTAAGGCATTTTCTTTAGTAATCTTGGTTAGTTTACAATGTTTCCTAAAATATAGCGTAACGAACCGTTAATTGTTTCCAAAGTTTTATGCAGTCTTGATTTTTTTGTTTCGCCTACGCATCGTCTCGCTCAAAGTACACTTTGCCGTATCAAGAAAAAAAGATACATGAAACCTTTAGAAGTTCTACAGTTTAAAAAGTTTAATGACCCTGTTCATAATTTGCTTAAAAGGAAAAAGGTTGAGGGATATTATAAATAATAGAATTATGACTTACGTTTTTGTTTCGATCTTTACAGTATAATGGCAGCCGCATCACCTTTCTTGATTAGTACTTCAGCCACTGGCTAGACTACCAATGCAAAATGCACTATAATGTCTTGCGTTATGACACTTTGCTTGGGTACGGCATAAAAATATAAGGTCTGGGAGACCTTATATTTTTTTGAGCGAGTTGGCGCGCTGGCGTATTTGGCACTTCACTTTCTTTAAATTTTTCTTCTTAAATGTTTCTCTACAATGTTAATGGAACACTTTTTATGCGACGACGTAGGAAGGAAGCATAATGTGTGTGAAATGGAAATTTCATTTAATTTAAAAGCTAGTTTTAAGATGTCTTTTTCAGAAATAATATCAAACTTTTAAATTATGATACAAGTCATTTCTAAAGTCTCCTTTATAATCTAATTTAAAATATTTAAAAATCTAATTCGCTGGTACATCAACGAATATACATTTGAGAAGTGAAAAATATTATTACTGCCATAGCATGTATTGTCTTCATGATTGGTTTTGGCCAAGAGGATTACACGGCCAAAAGAGAGCAAATGGTAAAAACGCAGCTAAAAGCTAGAGGAATAAAAGACGCTGCTACGCTTTTGGCGATGCAAAACGTTCCTCGGCATCTTTTTGTTCCCGAAAACATGAAGCCATATGCCTATACAGATGGTGCACTACCTATAGGTGATGGGCAAACCATTTCCCAACCGTATATCGTTGCTTTTATGACCGAGGCACTGCAGTTAAAAGAAAGTGATAAGGTATTAGAAATAGGCACAGGTTCCGGATATCAAGTAGCCATTCTGGCAAAGATCGTAGATTCTGTATATACTATTGAAATTGTAAAGAACTTGGCCTTAAAAGCCAAAGACCGATTACAAGAGTTAGGCTATGCCAATGTTAATGTAAAATGGGGTGACGGTTATCACGGCTGGCCAGCAAAAGCGCCTTTTGATGCTATTATCGTCACAGCAGGTGCCGACAGCATTCCCCAACCCTTAATAGACCAATTGAAGATTGGTGGAAGGATGATCATACCTGTAGGGCCGTATAATTACCTGAGCCATTTGGTATTGGTTACAAAAAAGAAAAATAAGATTACCAAGAAAAAATTATTACCTGTGCGATTTGTACCCTTTATCAGGGATAAGAAGCCTGGTGGTGGTGACAAATAATATGAAAAAATATTATGGCAAATAACATTATCATAGGAAGTATTATCGATGATTCTGTTGAGATGGCCGAACGAAAGGGCATTGGTCATCCCGACACGATATGCGATGAGATCACCGAGCAAATTTCAAGAGAACTTTGTCAGTATTATTTAAAAGAATTTGGTGCCATCATGCACCATAATGTTGATAAGGCCCTTTTAGTTGGAGGGCAATCGAAGCCTGCCTATAAAGGAGGAAAAGTAATTCAACCTATTTCGCTGATCATTGCCGGAAGGGCTACGGCTCAAATAAAAGATAAAAAAATTCCTGTTGAAGAAATTGCAATTGAAACCGCAAAAAAGTGGATACAAAAAAATATCCGACATCTGGATGCTGCAAAAGATATTAAGATTACTTCTAACATACGTCCGGGAAGTGCAGATTTGGTCGAGTTGTTTAAGCGCTTCGGTAAAGGTGAAATTCCATTGGCCAATGACACCTCATTTGGCGCTGGTTTCTACCCTAAAACCCCTTTGGAAGAGACCATCATTATGATTGATACTTTGTTAAATGACCCAACTACAAAAATTCAATTTCCCTTTATTGGGGAAGACACCAAGGTCATGGGTGTTAAAGAATATTCAAAAAGGTATTTTACCATTGCTATGGCCATGATCGATACCTATATCACTGATTTGAGTGATTATATCAGCAAAAAGGAAGCAGTAAAAGAATATATCATCCATAGTTTGGAGTTATCTGATGCCGAAGTATACATCAATACGGCCGATGATTATAATCGCGAAAGCATCTATCTTACCGTTACAGGTACAAGTGCCGAACATGGTGATGACGGACAAGTAGGAAGAGGAAATAGGATCAATGGATTAATTACGCCTTATCATCCGATGAGTCTGGAAGCCACGTCTGGCAAAAACCCACTAAATCACACAGGTAAAATATACAATTACTTTGCCATGGACCTCAGTCGTGCGATTGTAGAAAGTAATTTTGCCGATTATGCCCGTGTCTTTATCGTATCGCAAATTGGCAAACCCATAGATGAGCCACAACTCTTACATTTTCAACTAAAAAACAAGAATGCCGATAACAAAACCATTGAAAGTTTTGCCAAAGAAAAACTTAAGGACCTTTCTAAATATTGGAATCGAATATTATACCAATAGGTATTAGCTATAAAGAACTGTATCATGAAACATGATTGCGGTATATTTTTACAATGGGCGCTTCCAATAATGAAGATGCGGTGGGCAGGTTTTAGAAAAGTCCACAAGCAGGTGTGCAAACGGATCAGGCAACGCATGAAATTATTGGGCTTACAAGACTTTGAGGCATATAAACAATGGCTAATTACCCACGATTCAGAATGGAACAAATTAGACAATATGTGTAGAATTACCATTTCCAGATTTTATCGTGATTGGGCGGTTTTTGATTATTTGAAGGATGATATATTGCAGCGACTAGCACAGCAGGCAGTATATAAAAAACGTACACTTCGTTGTTGGTCAGCTGGTTGTGCTTCTGGAGAAGAGCCATATACACTTTCGTTGATCTGGTATTTTGTATTAAAAGAAAAGTTTCCTGAATTAGATTTTCAGATTATTGCAACAGATGTTGATGCGAAATTATTGGATCGTGCAAAAACAGGCTGTTATACATATGGTAGCTTAAAAGGATTACCTAAGCAGTGGTTGCCCGAAGCTTTTACCAAAACCGAAAATGATTATTGTATTCATTCATCCTTTGGAAAAAATATTGAATGGCTGAAACAAGATATTCGTAAATCTTTCCCAGAAGGTAGGTTTGATCTTTTGCTCTGCAGAAACCTGGTTGCTACCTATTTTGAACCTGAACTTCAGGTAAAAATTTTTAATCAAATGAAATCTGCTTTAAGACCTGGTGGATTTTTAGTGTTGGGATGCCACGAAAAATTACCGAATGGATTAGATGGTTTTTCTACTACAGTAGAAAAGTTGAACATGTATCAAATGATCGACAACAAAAATGACCAAGTCTAATTCCATAGGATTTTTTACTGCTACGGCTATCGTTATAGCGAATATGATAGGTGCAGGTATTTTCACCAGTTTGGGCTTTCAATTAGTAGATACCACAAATACCTGGTCTATCATTATTCTATGGTCATTAGGTGCTTTGATGGCAATATGTGGTGCTTTGAGCTATGCGGAACTTGGAGCTTACTGGCAACGATCGGGTGGGGAATACCATTTCCTTTCTAAAGCATTTCATCCTGTTTTAGGGTATTTATCGGGATGGGTTTCGCTGACTATTGGATTTTCTGCACCTATAGCACTGTCCGGTATGGCTTTAGGGAAATATGTTGCACCCTATATCGAAGTTTCCAGTATGGTTTTGGCTATAGCAACTATTTTGATCATCAGTTTTCTTCATTCGCTAAGCATTAAAAGAAGTAGTACACTACAAAATACCACGACCTTACTAAAGGTATTACTTATTTTGTTATTCATCTATTTTGGGGTCACAAAGACTCCTGTAACATCTGCATATCTATGGGATCAAAGCTGGAAAGGGGAACTTATCCTGCCTGCCTTTGCGGTATCCTTCGTATATGTAACATTTTCTTATTCAGGATGGAATGCAGCGGCTTACATTGTTGACGAAATCCGAGAGCCTCATAAAAGTTTACCAAAAGCATTGATTGTAGGAACTGTGGCGGTGAGCTTGCTTTACCTATTGTTAAACTTCGTGTTCTTAAAACAAAATCCTCTGGAAGCCATCAGGGGACAACTGGAAATTGGGCAGATTACAGCCATTTCTCTTTTCGGTGAAAAAGGAGGGGAACTTATTAGTTTCGCCATTGCTTTGATGATTATATCAAGTATAAGCGCAATGGTATGGGCAGGCCCTAGGGTAACACAGGTCATGGCCGAGGATCATCGATTATGGAAATGGTTTTCAAAAAAAACAAAAAACAAGGTTCCTTTACGCGCCATTTGGCTACAAACTGCAATAACACTTATATTTTTATTTACTGGCACTTTTGAACAGGTAATGATCTACAGCGGTTTTGTACTGCAATTGTTTGCGGCTTTGGCGGTGGTAGGAGTATTTGTTGTGAGGCGAAAGAATACAACAAAAAAAGGCTTCAGAAGTCCTCTTTTTCCTCTTCCGCAAATTATCTTTCTGGTCCTGAGTTTATGGGTACTGGGGTACTTGCTATTTGCCCAACCGTTAGAAACCGGTCTAGGGCTTCTTAACCTGATATTAGGCTTTTTGGTATATAAATTCGATAGTTTTTATAGTAAAACATTGTCTAAATAAATCTTAATCCGTGAGAATCGTGTGTTTGAATTTTTAATTACCTAGAAGTAAGCTTACACGATCATTAGAACTTCTAATTATTTTAACGTTGATTCATCTAAAGGATAATCAAACATTAAAAGTGTACTTAATTACGATTGCTTATGCGTTCCGCAAATTAACTTTTACATAATTACTTTGTTATAAAACTCTTACAGGGCTTATAACGTAACTATGTAAAATAGCGCTGAAATGCGCTATTCCCTTATTCGCTATAAATGTACTATAATGTTCCGCGTTATGTAACTTGAGCTTTGGTTACGGCATAAAAATAAGGATTGAGAATCTTTCTTTTTTGAGCGCGATGGTGCACGGATTAAGTTGTTACCATCTTGAATGTTTTTTTCTTTCTAAAAACTTCCTAAAAATATAATGAAATCGAAGAATGAGATTAGGCGCTAGCCAAATCACATTCTAGGTTCATGAATACCTTTAAAAAACAATAAACAATGAATGAACAAACACCTCTTTTCTAAAAACATTCGATTTTGTAAGAAAAGGTGTGTGAAATGATAATAAAACCTCATAGATTCTATGGTTTTCCTAGTAAAATTCTATTGATTATTTTTATAATTTACTGTACTCCAAATATTTAACTTCCTACATTTTACTTTCCCCCGAAAAAACACCTTTTAATAGGTATGCTTTTTAACAAGCTTGTTAAACACATTTAATAACCAAAAAACTATTAGTATGAGAAATGCAATCAAAATTCTTCTTTTGATAGGTTTTGTCTCTTTTCAACAATCCTATGCGTATTTTCAAGATTCTCCAAAAGATTCTTTAAAAGAAAATGAAAAAAAAACCAATACTATTACTAGAACTGCCCCTCCAACAACTGGACCCAACCAATTCTATATAGATTTTGTTGGTACAGCAAATTTACAGGCAAACCTAAGCGAAGCAAGTGACGAGGTTCAGGGAGCTGCTGGCTTGGGAGTCATTTTTGAAAGATACTTTTTGAACAAGAGTGAAGAACAAAAGGATTTGTTTTATAAGGATAAAGAACTATTTCTACAGTTAAGGCAAGAAAATAAGTTAGAAAGACAACTAAAGCGTATAAAGGGCCAAATCAAAAAAACAGGCGAAAAAATTAAAATAGAAAACAGCCCTTCTGATTTGGTGGATAGACAAAAAGAATTTGAAGAAGAGAAAAAAGAACTAGAAAATGAGAGGAGTAAAATAAGAACGGAAACGAAAAATATAACCATTGATAAGAATTTCAAAAGATTTTTTGAAAGTTTAGATATGGAAGCCTATATAAATGTGGCGTCAAGTGTTGCTTCTCAAGAAGCTGTCTTAGATGGTAGCAATGTGATTAATAAAAGGTTATTCGGTAATTATGTTTTGAATCCGGTAAGTTCGAAACAATCGGTTTTCATAAACTCCGATGTTTATTTTAATCCTGAACTTTTATGGGTAAAAGGTGGATGGATTACAAAATGGATTAGCGGTGCCAATTTCAGAATTAACGCATCAAATGTACTTTGGAATCTTGTTGATGAAGAAGTGGATAAAAGTAGATATGCAGGTGCAATGAACTTGAGGTTTGGACTTTTTCATGAATTTTTACCGAATGATAAGATTCGTGATGATAATAATCGAAGAAAGTACAGTGTACGAATTGGTCTAAACTATACATTTAGAGAGTTGACTGGTGATATTTCATCTCCAACAAACGACGTTATAAGAAATCAATTTTTGGGAACGACAGACACCAGTTTTAGTGGAATTGAACCCGCGTTTGGTTTTAGACTAAATAATATTATTGCAGAATTTTCAATGCCCATGATTGGTGGGGCAGGAAGAAATGATATCGAAGGGCTTACTGACACACAATTTCTATTCTCAATAAGGTTCGTAGGGGGCTTTAGCATTAAACTTGATAACAAAAATTAGAAAAAGCAAAGTGAACTCGAATCTTCTCAAAAGATAATGAAACCGAGGTACGAGGTTCATGAACTCCTTTAAAAACAATAAATATCTTGTGAATAAACACTTATTATACGAGGGGAGTGTAATGTGTGTGGAGTAATATTTTATTGAAAAAAATAATCGAATACGGAAAACCGTAAAACATAACATCATCATTTCTATACTTTTATAATTGAAAAGTAAAATAAAAAACAATGATGAAAATTGTAGCTATTAAGCCCGGACCAAAACCAAAAAAAGAAGATGGTACTCCAGATAAAAGAAGAAGAGTAACACCTGATAACAAACCAAAACATCCAAAATTAAAGCCTCATAAGCATAAACCAAATGATTAAAATGCTCAGGTGTTCTTATAACTTTAACTATGTACAATAAATAGTGCTGAATTGTACTATTCCCTTATTAGTTATAAATGTTCTATAATTTATATTATGTAAAATAGACTATTTGATAACTCCTCTATTGCATACACAACGGAGCCTTCTATACTTAGTTGCCAAAATCGAAACTGACACTTCTTTTCGCCGATATTTATAATCATCCACAGAATAATTATGAATACTCGCGTATGTAAAATAGTGATTTGATATTCTTAGGTAGCCATCGGTACTACTAATCAGCGATTATTGCTCTTTATGTCACCCAAACCTCAAAATTAAAAGCAAATTCCCTAGGATCACATAAAAAAATATTTTATTTTTATTTTATAAAATTATCAATTTGAACCATAGCGAAAATTTTGTTCTTCTTTCTGAACACAATACCTATTACGTGGAGTATCTTATTGGACACCTCGTTTTAGCTAATAGCATTACCGAAGCCGTTATATTCGATTCTCAGGTTCAGGCGATAAAATTTCAAAAATACCTTTATAAAAACTGTAGCGTTAAGTTTTCAGTGAACACCTTCATTCAATAGTAATTTTGCCAGTTCTTAAAATGGTTAAATAGAACTTAAATTTCTAGCTAGGTACTTAGCTAGATGACATCTTCACCAAAAAATAGTTATGAAATACACCGTATTCCTTTTTCTTATGACCCTATTGGTGTCATGTAATTCTACTGATCCTAATACCAATGCTCCGCTTCAAGAACCTTTCGATTATTCTGAAATTAATGAGCAAGATATCAATGCCTACCTTACCGCCAATGATTTAGTTTCAGTAAAAACGGAATCCGGCTTACACTATATCATTGAAAATCAAGGTGATGGCGCTAAACCAAACGCTTCTTCTAATGTAACGGTGGCCTACAAAGGATATTTTCTAAACGGTACTGTTTTTGACGAAAGTTCCGCTGAAGGTCTAAATATTGGACTTAACCAGGTTATTAAAGGTTGGACAGAAGGAATCTCCTTATTTAATGAAGGTGGCAACGGAATTTTGTTGGTGCCAGCACACTTAGGTTACGGTAGTTTCGATTATAGCACCATACCTGGTGGTTCCGTTTTGGTATTCGATATCAGCCTTATTTCGGTGAATTAAACGTAAACGCGTCTACCGGCATCTTTGCTGTTTGTATTTTAGACGTTGATGCAGATTGCTCCGTCCAGGCAAAATAAAGGGTTTCTTCAACAATTTCCATTTGAGGGAATCCTGATTTTCGAGAACCGTCCAGTTCAGCTATAACTTGTTTATTAGAAACGGTACCATCTGTGGTTACAATCATGGCATTAAAAATAGCCAGTGTATCTTTCGATTCCATCCAACTTACGACTGCCTTATCTTGATCCATCCAAAGGACATCTACCCTGCCCATAACCATGCCTTCTGCGATGAGTATAGGTTCTTGAAAATTCGCTCCACCATCGTTTGAAAATATAACATTTACTTTCGGGTTGTTTTCTGCTCCTGTAAACCAAGCAACGACAACCTCATTGCCCAAAGCCGCTACTTTTGGTCCGTTTACCGGGCATCCTTTTATTTGCCAATTATCTTCATGTATTACTTTAGGTGCTGTCCAATTTCCATCTACCAAACGAACGATACCGATATCACGAATTTCCTCTTCTGAGCGATCTCGATAAACAACTATAGGTCCGTTATCGGTGATGACCGAAGCGGTCTGGCAACAATCGCACGTTCGCGTATCCAATTCATACTCTTGCAACATCTTTCCTGTGGTAGATACGACCCCTGCCCTTAAGGTCATTGCATCCCGCTCCCCTACTTCATTTTTTTCGGTATTTCTGCCATCGAGCCAATTCACAAAAAAGTCGTTGTTATACGGTACTACACTGACAAAACCATGTTCTGTTGGTGTACCATCGGTATGTAACTGCATATCGGTTTTCCATTCGGTAGCTCCTGTTGGCCTTACGTTCATTTTAACATCATAAGAATACGTGCCTACAGTAGATTTCTTTAATATGTGTGACCATAGACTACCATTATTCTCGGTAATCATAGGGTAATCTGCCCAATTAACGAACCAATCGCTACCGCTTAGTATGGCCTGCGGTTTTTGCCATTCACCATCTACTAATTCAGCATAGTACATGGTATGTACTGTGTCACCTGTGGTTTCTACCCATGACAGTAGCGCAACGTCTTTATTCGACATTAAATGCGGTAAAGAGCTCGATTCACCTGCTGGTGAAACCATCGCTTGAACTACGGAAACATTAGTTTCTGGTATATCTTGTTTTGTTTCCTGCTTGGCTTCTGGTTTACAACCGATAACGGATAATATTACAGCTAAAGTATAGAAATAGGATGTTGAGCGCATTACTGTATTTTTCTTAGTTTTTCAATCATTTCCGGACTATCCCATGCCATTCCACCATCAAAGCGCGATACCTGCTCCCCTGCTTCATTATATACCAAAGTAACGGGTAAGGCATTTATTTTTTGTTGGGCATAAGCACCATTGTACTTAATGTATTTAAAATCGAATCCTCGGGCTTCTTTAAAAGCTACTATTTTCTTCAAAGATTGGTCTGAAGCGAACAAAAACACATAGTTCTCTTCCTCTAAAATGCCTTGTAATTTCAATAAATCAGGCATTTCTTCAATACAGGGTCGACACCATGTAGCCCAATAATTTAA
>TARA_R110002050_G_scaffold83006_1_pt1 | contig 16042 bp, 8 predicted proteins | sample TARA_R110002050 | Tara Oceans TARA_R110002050 (sample SAMEA4396988) | marine metagenome | biome: Polar Biome; feature: [DCM] deep chlorophyll maximum layer (ENVO:01000326); material: water (ENVO:00002006), including particulate matter (ENVO:01000060) such as... | depth 25 m
GGATTTTTCAAACCTTCTGAAAAGTGTTGTAAATATTCATTCCACTCATTTTTATTTTGAAATTGACCACTCTTTTTCCACCCAAAACCTGCATAGTAGGTTATAATAGTATCTTCACTAGCAATGTGAGCAAACAAATTGCTGGCATCCTGTATATTAGTCACATAATGTTCATGGCCAACCATAGTATTGTTCGGAACAACAATACCGGTCCCTAATTCAGAATCGTCATGTGGTTCCCAATAACTAACCCATGTGAACTCATCGTTCATTGTTATAATACCGTTCTGTTCATGTAATGTTAAACCAGCAGAAATTGTGTCGGTTCCTTTAAGTGTTATTTCAAATTTAGAAAGGTTACTTCCATAATCTAAAGAAATTTTCTTTTTCTCTGATATTTTTTTTCCACCGGCATCCCATGATGCATATTCTAAAATGAAAGAGGTACGTATAGGGCCATTGAACAAAGTTTTCCACTCGGTAAAATTTTTCGAAATATAATAGGTACTATCAACTTTTTTAGCAATACCACCAACACCTCTACTCATACCTACATGAAAATTATCTAGTCCTTCTCCAGTATCATCGTGATAAGAACCCGTGTTAGAAGTTTCTTTTTTATACCATTTGTTGATAATAGGATATTCAACTTTTTTTAACCACGCATCAATACCACTTGATAGTGTTCCTCCGTCAATATTAGATTCAATCATCTCTTGAGCCCTTGGGCCATATGTGCGGAATGCTACCCTATTGTTTTCCCATGCATAATCATCTGTTCTTTCCGGTACAAACCTAGAATAACAGGCTGGTATACTATCCCTTTCTTGAGAAATCGCACCAGTTTTTATATAAAATTTTCTCTCAGAATTGGCGGGTATTTCAGGTTGAAACAAAATCACGTCAAACTTACCATCGTTATCCTCATCAATTACTTGTGAAATAAGTTTTTCACCTGTTTCAATATCTTCTATAAAAAAAGATTTTTTATCTACAGTCAAATTTTGTGACTCTAAATTTATTGTGACCGTCTCAAAACTTCTATTTGTATTTAAAGTGTTTTGTATGGTAATTATCATGTTCGAGTTGTTGTTACATGATAAAATAAGAAGTAAGAATACGAACTGGAACATGATTTTCATAAGGACATTGTTTTTAAATAGTAGTATCTAATTTTTGCATTTTCGAATCCCCATTTCCAATCCTCTTAATTCAGCTAAACCTCTTAATCTACCTATTGCTGAATAACCAGGATTTGTTTTCTTCCTCAGATCATCTAACATTTTGTGGCCATGATCTGGTCGCATTGGCATTCTAGTGTCTTTTCTACCAGTTGATTTTCTTTCTTCCTGTTCATTGATCAACGCCTTCATAACGGAGTACATATCTACATCGCCTTCTAAATGATTAGCTTCATGAAAATTGCCATCGGCGTCTCTTTGTGTGCTGCGTAAATGAATAAAATGAATGCGGTCTCCTAAACGTTCTACCATGCCGGGTAAATCATTATCAGGGCGAACCCCAAATGAACCTGTGCAAAAAGTTAATCCGTTGTTTAGACTATCGATAGCATTGTAAATGTCAATAATATCTTGCTCTGTGCTTACGACCCTTGGCAGCCCTAATATCGGAAACGGCGGATCATCAGGATGTATACACATTTTTACTCCCGATTTTTCTGCAACAGGAATTATTTCAGATAAAAATTCGAATAAATGTGCTTTAAGTTCTTTTGGCCCAATAGCGTCATATGTAGCGAGGATAGTATTGAATTCTTCTAATGAATAGCCTTCCTCTGCTCCTGGTAAACCTGCAATAATATTGCTTATCAATTTTTTTTGACCGTTCTCGTCCAGCTTGCTTAAAAATTCTTTTGCATCAGATTTTTGCTTTGTTGTATATGAATTTTCAGACCCTGGCCTCTTTAATAAAAACAATTCGAATGCCGCAAAAGCGGTAGCTTCAAAACGAAGTGCGGTTGAACCATCTTCCACCACATAATCTAAGTTTGTTCTTGTCCAATCAAGAACAGGCATAAAGTTATAACAGACCGTATCGATGCTACATTTTCCTAAATTAATAAGAGTCTGTTTGTAATTTTCATAGTAAACTTTATAATTTCCTTTTTGGGTCTTAATATCTTCATGAATTGGCACGCTTTCTACCACAGACCAAGTAATACCAGCCGACTCAATTATTTTTTTACGTTCCGTAATTTCTTCTATTGACCAAACCATTCCATTAGGAATATGATGTAAAGCGCTAACTACACCTGTGGCACCTGCTTGTCTTATATCTTGTAATGAAACTGGGTCATTTGGCCCGTACCATCTCCATGTGTTTTCTAAACTCAAATCTTAACAATTTTAAATTAATTTTCCTGATAACCTCTTTTTAAACAAATGTTTCATAGTAAAGTAGGCGGAGTAACCATTTCTAATAGGGATGTAAATTAGCCATTAGAGTGTTTGTTCAAGATACTATAACCATTCATATTTACGATGTTTTTTGTATCTAATTATAACAGGATAAATTTAAAAAGTATAGAGACTATTTAATTTAAAGCTTAATGTTAAAAGGGAATAGTCTCCAATATAAAAAGTGCTGCATAAACCTACAGAATTTTAAAATAAAAGAATTAATCGAATCCAATAGCATTATAACATTGGGTATAATGGGGGTAAATAATTTATGATTGACCTATCAAATAGGTGCAGTTGATATTTTAAGTTATATTTTCTTTTGAGAATATTTACTAAAAACTAAGAATAATACGCCGCATAATAACCAGGCAGGCAATGTTACAAAAGAAAGAAAAACATCGAACTGAACCGATACAAAATAGAAGAGTCCGAAGCTAATGCCCCAAGCGAATAAAACCGATTTATTGAATTGAATATTTGCCAATTCAGCATAGTTCTGAGCGATGCCTGCTTGCTTATAGAAAAAATGTTCGAATACGATAACGGCACCAATAGGAGCTAATATGAATCCGTAGAGCGCTACAAAATCCAATAATTTCATGGCAAAGGCAGGAAATATACCTGCAATTGTTGCAATAGAACCTGCCAAAATGGTCACCCAAAAGGTAGATGCTTTTGGCATAATAGCCTGAAAAGCGAGTCCAGCTCTATAAATAGTTGGGTTAGCGGTTGTCCAGCCTGCCAACACCACTGCAATAATTCCAAAAACACCGATCGCATTATAAGCTAATGGACCAGGTGCAACATTAGGAGCTTGGCCTTGAGCCAATAAGGCTTGTGCCTCTGGAGATTGTACATAGACGGCATACAATAATGCCGCTGCGATCCATGCCATATAGTGACCTACATACATACCGGCAGCTGTTGTCCACCCAGAACTCGCTTTTTTTGCAAACCGAAAAACAGAAAGGTCAGACATACCGATATGCATTGCGGCATTGGCAAACCAAGACCAAAAGAACACATGCCAAAACGTATATTTTATTTGCCCAGGGAACGGTTCGCTACCTTCCCCCCAGATATTCCAAAAATCTTTAAAACTGCCTACGCCCAGTTGCTGTAATGCTACTACACCACAAGCAACAAAAGCCAAAACTATTACCGGAGACATCCAATTAGCTGCTTTTGAAACCGTATCATATCCTTTGGAGGCTATCAACGAAATTATAGCACCAATAGCCACTACAATAATTATCCATGTAGCACCATTAGGCATTGTGTCGGTTAGTTTAGGCATTTCCATATCAAACGGAATTCCCACAGCGGTAGCAGAAACAGTAATCATTGCCCCGGCCAAAAAGCAGAATAAGATACCATTAGCTAAGTTATACCCAATAACTAATTTTTTACCGCATATTTTTTCCAATTGATAGTAGAGGGTAAGCCTTCTTTTTACTGCAATTTCTGAAGTCAAGAAACGCCAGCTAAAAACGGCCATTAAATTCCCTAATAATAATCCAATAATCAAATCAAAAGCACTAACACCTGTAGTTAAAAACAACGGCCCAATAACAAATTCTGTGCCTGCGGCATGTTCACCAGCATACATTCCAAGAAAGCTTTTCCAACTTTTAAGGCTTGATTTTGGTACGGGTTGTCTTTCAAATTCACCACCGGCAATTTCCTCTATTTCTTCTTCGATATTGAATTGGCTCATAATAAACGTATGGTTAGGTTATTACTTTATTAGATGCTTATGTAAATCCTCAACACGTTCACAGCACAGTTGGTCCATGACTTGCTTAAATTGGGTTTTTAACATGCCAATAGTGTGATCTCCACCTTTATTTCCTAAGGCACCGGTACCATACACAAAAGAACGACCCATAAAAGTGAATTTTGCGCCACTTGCCATGGCACGTGCAATATCAGGGCCTGAACGGAGTCCGCTGTCCATCATAATTTCAATTTGGTCACTATATTTTGCCGTAATTTCCTGAAGTGAGCTTATGGTAGATTGCGCCGCATCTAACTGTCTGCCACCATGGTTGGATACGATGATGCCATCAAACCCCATTCGTATCGCATCCTCTGTGTCTTGTTCAGAGGCCACACCTTTTAAGACCAATTTCCCCTTCCACCTATCGCGTATCGGCTTTATTTTTTCTTCGTTCAATCGACCAGAAAAGGTATTGTCCATAAATGCGCCTAATTGACGAAGGTTAAGACCTTCAGGTGTATATGGTTTTAATGTTTCAAAAGTAGGTTGGCCATATTTTAGGGTATTATAGGCCCAAGCTGGTTTTCCTAAGATTTGAAGGATATTGGAAGCGGTCATTTTTGGCGGCAAGGCCAATCCATTTCTAAAATCACGTGGGCGATATCCAAAAGTGGGTACGTCACATAACAATACTAATACGGGGCAACCTGCTGCTTCGGCACGGTCGATAATACTATCACGAATGGTATCGTCTACCGGATTATATAATTGAAACCAAGCATTACCTTCAGTAAGTTCACTAGCTTTTTCGATATCCATAGTAGTAACCGTACTAAGTATAAAGGGTATATTATGGTTATAGGCCGCTTTGGCCAATATGGCTGGAGTGTTCGGCCACATTAAACCTTGTAATCCAACTGGGGCAATGCCGAACGGAGCATCGAATTCCATGCCCAATACCTTGGTCTTTATAGAGCTAGTACCGTAATTTCGTAAATAACGGGGTTGAAGCTGTATCTTTCTTATTTCTGAAGTATTTCGGCGAAGGCTAACATCTTCATTACAGCCACCATCTAAATACTCAAAAGCAAATTTGGGTATTCTCTTTTTTGCCTTTGATCGTAAATCATCTACGGATGGATAATCAGAATTGAAACTTATTGCCATAGCTACTTTCTTATTTTATAATGAACGGTACGTGTTCTTTTAAACTGTAATTTTTTTTCAAAAATTTTGAATTCAACTTACTGTCCGAAATTGCTATGGCCGCTCCTAAAGCTGAACCAAGTGAAGAATCGGTTGTACGTAATTCCATATTTCTCAAATAATGTGTCAATAATTTTATGTACACATCATTATCACTGAAACCACCCTCAATATATAGCTTTTCTATATTATCGTCACCAGTTGCTACTTTTATGCTTTTTACCTGTAACAATACCAACTCAATCATTAAATGATGATAGGCATGTACAAAATTATCGTAAGTGATCTTCGTTTCTTTGGGGATGGTTTCGTTTATAATACCTTCCCACCTAAAGATAGGTTTCATGTTCTTTAATATTTCCAAATAGGTATCGTAATCAAATTTTATGGACTTATGGTAATCTTCAGAAACCTTAAAATAATCGGATAATTTTTTTACCTGAATCGTATACTCATTCCCTAAAAATAAGCGTGCCGATTTTACCGGCTTACCGTTTATGCGCATGTAGTTGATGCAATTGTTTGCGATGTCATCTTTCGTAAGCAAATGGTCTGAAAAAGGATTTAAGGCAATACTCCATGTACCCGTAGAAACAAGAATAAATTTCTTTTTTATACTTCTTACATATGGCAAAAGTGCTGCAGAACTATCATGAATACCCACGCCTATTTTTATGCGCTTGCCATTATAGTTCATGTTGATGCTGGTCTCGGTCGACACAATTGGAGGTAGAATTTCATTAAAGCCTTCGGCATAGACCCAGTGGTGGTAGTCTTTTTTTGAAAAATCCCATAAAGCCGTATGGCAACCAATACTGGTATATTCACTGATAGGTATACCGGTAAATACATAGCTGATATATTGTGGTAGATGTAGTGAATATCTTATTTTTTTGAACACTTTAGGTTTAGCATATTTCAGCCAATATAATTGCATGCCAGAATTAAGCATTCCGTCATTTGAGGAACCCGTGGACACTGCCATTTCTTCTTCAGGTCCATATTTATCATAAAACGAACTAGTGATTTTTGAATCTAAAGGTTTGGTGTAATTATAAAGTGGAGTTACTACATCACCGTTTTCACCTAGGTGGACCAAACTAGCCCCATAGGTGGAAAAATTGATTGCCTTAATATTGTATTTGTCTGATTTTAATACCCTATCAAAGACACTTTTCAACCAATCTTGAAGGGATTTTAAATCTTCAGTTGGGTGACCGTCCTCATCGATAATAGTATCGAAAGTAGTATATTCCCTATACACTTCTTGATAATCAGCATCAAAAAGAAAGAACTTTTTATTTGTCTTTCCTATATCGAATATGGCGGTTACCTTCTTCATATGTTATAATCCTGTGGCAACAGAATTCATGCCTCTTTCTTTAATCAATCCTTCTCGAATTCTTAAGGAGCGATATGATTTTAAAGGGTTTATAGCGCCACCTGATAATACTCTTGCCTGAGCTAATAGAGGTCGAACATCGGTTCGGTATGCATTCTGTAAAATTTCTTGGCACTGTGTCACATCATTTCTACCTTGTGCCGTTCTTAATTCTACCTGATCTATCAATAAGGCTTTTGCATAGGCTTCTTGTATCGCCTCTAATGATTGCAGTAAATCTTCTAAGGGGTCTTTTATATTATGACTGGCATCTATCATCCATGCTAAATCGGGATTCTGAGGGTTATTTTCCATACCATACACCAGTTCATTGAAAATTAAAAACAGGGCATATGGTTTTACACTACCTACCGTACTATCATCATCGCCATATTTACTATCGTTAAAATGAAAACCGCCTAATTTGCCTTTAAGCATTAAAGTTGACACGATTTGCTCAATATTTGTGTTTGGCAAATGATGACCTAAGTCGACCAAAGTATATGCTTTTTCTCCGCAGGCATTAGCCAACATAAACGAAGTTCCCCAGTCTTGAATTACCGTGCTATAGAAATTAGGTTCATAAGGCTTATATTCTATAAACATTTTCCAATCATCAGGTAATTCTGAATAGATGCTTTTAAGGCTATTTTCTGTATGAATCAATGAAGATTGAAAATTGCGTTGACCTGCAAAGTTTGCGCCATCGGCCAACCACACAGTTAAACTTTTAGAGCCCAATATTTTACCTATATAAATGACGTCAATGTTATGCTGAATGGCCTGTTCTCTTGCCGACGCATTTAAATTTGATAAGGAGCCAAAACGATAACTTTCTTTTGCATCTTTTTGATCTTGAAACGTATTTGAATTTACCGCGTCAAAAACTAATCCGTTAATTTTTGCTCGTTCTTTTATTGCATCATAGTCTTGTGGAATATCCCAAGGAATATGTAATGAAATTGCGCCTGCCGTTTTGGTAAGTGCATGTAAAACACCTACATCATCAATTTTTTGTTCCAAAGTAGATGGTTCTCCAAAATAGGAGAATCTACCAAAACGAGTACCACCTGCACCTAATGCCCAACTGGGTATAGCTACTTGAAAATCGGCCAATTTTCGAAGAATCGCATTCACATCTTTATCTTGTTTATCCAATTGATGTGATAAAAATTCGAAACCGTCTTTATGGTTTTCAGATGAATTTTTATTTTCATCCGCTATATGTTGTTTGTTGATTCTCATCTGAATTTAAGTAACAGTAAATTTATAAGTCAATACGATAGTAATTAATGATGATGTTCTTTCAAATGTTGTTTTAATAAATCCTTTCCATAGTCATTTCCATTTGGCGTTCTCACCACGGTATGAATATGATTTCTAGTAGGGCCGCTATTTTTGTCATGGGGTACTCCAACGGCCTTTTGATGGTCAAATTCTATCAAAACAACAGGACTATGAATTCGGTAATAAAATACGGCGTCATCTTCAGTAGAGCCCACCCAAGCGAACCAAGTGTTATCAAGATGCGCTTTTATTTCTTCCATTTTAATCTGTTGATGACCTTCCCTAATATTATTGATATACTGTGCCGTTAATTGTAAAAGCGCTTCTTTTTGGGATTCGGTTAATTTAGAAATGGGTAATCCTTCATAGTTGATGATCGCATTGTCCTTGAACGCCTCCGCTTTTGCCACATCTCTTTCTTTGGTCATGGAAAGCGTAGCTTCTTTTTGCTGTGCGGCACTAAAGGATTGCATTAGCGCTAAACCTAAATTTTGCTCATCTTGAAAAATGGAATTCCCTTTGTATTTGCCAGATGTCGTGATAATTGGTTCCCCTCCCATGAATACGGGCGACATGACCACTTGGTCTCCTAATATAAAATAGTTGATGACCAAATGGTGACCATCTAATTGCCAACCCCAAGGTTCCGTATTTGAAGGTGTTCCCATGAAAGTAAACCAATATAGTTCTTCATCGTAGGCATCAGACCCATTGTTTAGTTCCTTTAAGGTCTGGTCCGTTTTCATAATATCCTTACTCAAGGTAAGCCCTTTGGCACTCAAAGAGGTTTGCATTAAATTAAAGGCCATACTTTTTTGAAGCGAGTCCATCTCTTTTAAACTTACCCCTTGCCTTACATAAATACCATTGTCAACATTGCACCATTTTCGCCATTCATCATCCTCAATGGCATAGGATGCCCGTTCTTTTTGAGATGAGCTCATCGCATTCAAAAATTCTTCCGCGGCCTCTTTTATTGGTTGGGTACTCACCCCTGTGGTTCGTATCGGGAATAGCCCTGTTTCTTTACCCTTATCCGTAGTAATGCCTTCAAAGGCTTCCTGTATGGCATCGGACTGCAATTTGGCAAAATAGGCTGTTGGCCCACCTTGGTCATGTGAAGTATTCGGAGGATTATCAACAACTTTGTCTTGACTAGGAGATTGTTTGCAACCTATTGCGAGAGATAATATAAGTACGAATGTTATTTTTTTCATTTTTTTTGAAGTTAGATTAAACTGTTTCAAGTATTATCGGACAAATGCGTTTGCCATTCCGCCATCTACATTGATAATATTACCTGTAGATTTATCTAAAACGCCAACTAATGCAAAAACACCGTTGGCAATATCGGCTGGATAAATAATTTCATTCAATAAATTTCTTTTTGCATAATGTGCCGGTAGTTCTTCGACCGTAATGCCATAGGCTTTAGCACGACCTTCGGCCCAATCGCCTTCCCAAATTTTACTACCTACAATAACACCATCCGGATTTACAGTGTTCACGCGAATGCGGTCACCACCCAATTCAGCCGCCAATAAACGGGTCATATGTTGCTGGGCCGCTTTTGCGGTTCCATAAGCCACATTGTTTGGTCCTGAAACCAATCCGTTTTTACTGGCTATGTGGATGATATCCCCACCTAAATCCTGCCGACGCATAATCCCAACGGCTTGTTTTGCCAATTCGAATTGACCTTTTACCAGAACATTCTGTAAAATGTCCCAATCTTTTTCAGTAGTTTCCTCTAAAGGTTTAGAAATTGCTAATCCGGCGCTGTGTACAATAATGTCAACACCTCCAAAATCTATACATGCTTTTTTATATGCAGCGGTAATCGATTCAGTTTTTGTAACATCACAGATGGCATAACTTGCCGTATCCCCAGGATAGGTGGCAAGAGCCTCTTTTAATCTATCTTCTGCAATATCGGTCAATACAACGTTCGCCCCTTCTGCAGCCAATTTATCCGCAATAGCCTTACCAATGCCGCCTCCAGCTCCCGTGATAAGAGCCACTTTTCTAGACAATGGCTTTTCCTTTGGCATGCGCTGTAATTTTGCCTCTTCCAACAACCAATATTCAATATCAAAAGCTTCCTGTCTAGGCAAGGAAGTATATTCTGTCATGGCCTCTGCACCGCGCATTACGTTAATGGCGTTTACATAAAATTCATTGGCAACTCTGGCAGTCTGCTTGTTTTTTGCAAAACTGAACATACCAACACCCGGATAAATAATGATAACGGGGTTAGGGTCACGCATAGCGGGACTATTGCCTTTTTTACAGGTTTCATAATAGTCTTTGTATTCTTGACGGTATTGTTCAAACGACGGCTTTACTTTTTTAAGAATGACTTCGGTATCACTGGTATCTGTATCTGTACCTAAATTTAATATCAAAGGTTGAATTTTAGTACGTAAAAAGTGATCAGGGCAAGAAGTGCCCATGGGTGCCAAACGCTCAAGATCATTACTATTGATGTATTGTAAAACAACATCACTATCGTTGAAATGACCGATCATTCTATCCTCAGAAGAACATAACCCCCTAAGCATAGGCATTAGCTGTGCAGCTTTTTCCAAGCGACCTTCTTTTGGTAGGCTTTTTAGTTTTTCTCCACCAAAAACACTTCCTTTTTCTACTATTTTCTTTTCAATATATTCAGAAGCCATCTCAATGACTTCCAAACTATTGATATACGATTCGTAAGACGTATCTCCCCAAGTAAAAAGACCGTGACTGCCCAAAACGATTCCTCGAATACCAGGATTGTCGTTCAAACATTTTTCAAGTTGCAGACCTAAGTCAAAACCTGGGCGTTGCCATGGTACCCAACCCATGGTATCTCCCCAAATTTCTTTTGTCACCTTTTCGCTGTCTTTAGCTGCAGCAACGGCAATTAAAGCATCGGGGTGTAAATGATCTATATGTTTAAATGGAAGTAGACCATGTAATGGAGTATCTATAGAAGGTGCCTTACTATCCAAATCATAAATACAATGGTTGAAAAGACCCACCATGCGGTCTTCATCTTGTAGGCCACCATACACATTCTTAAGATTACGAAGTCTTTCTGTATATAATCCCGCAATTCCTGCTTTTGTCAAGGTACCAATATCGCCACCTGAACCTTTGATCCACATAACCTCAACCTCCTTGTTGGTTAAAGGGTCTTTTTCCATTGTCTTACAGCTTGTATTACCACCACCGTAATTGGTAATCCGTAAATCTGCTCCAAGAATATTGGATCGGTATAGAAAAAGTGAAACCTGATCGTCTCCCAAAGCATCTGCTTTCTTTTCGTCCCAAAGGAAATCTACATGTTTAAAGGTCTTTGTATTCATATTTCTACTTATTTTCGGATATTATTACCTCAAACATATACATTGACAATCAAATAAGTGTTCTGCACTGTTAGGTACTCTTACAAATCTTCGTCGTATGCTTAAATTAATTGATATTAATGAACATTCCAAAATTCCTAAATATAAGCAGATTATAAATTCAATATTGACAGGAATAGAAAATGGCCAGATTAAGCTAAATGACAAATTACCATCTGTAAATCAATTGCTTAATCAATTTGATATTTCAAGAGATACTATTGTACGTGCTTATGATGATTTAAAGACTAGAAAAATAATCGATTCAGTACCTGGCAAAGGATATTATATTAAGAATGATCGATTAAAATTAAAAGCAAGGGTATTTTTATTGTTTAATAAGCTAAGTGCCCATAAAAAACTGATATACGATTCATTTGCCAAAACTATAGGAGAAAATGCTACTGTAGATTTTTTTATTTATGAGAATAATTATAGGCACTTCAAAGAATTAATCCAGGCCAGTAAATCTAGAGATTATACGCATTATGTGATTATTCCACATTTTGACGAAGGTGGAGATGATTTAGTTCCCTTTTTGAGCAATGAAATTCCATTAAACAAACTTATAGTGTTAGATAAAAAGTTAGAAGGTTTAGGTGATTCTGTAGCCACGGTTTACCAAGATTTTGAAAATGACATCTACTCAGCATTAATAGAACTCAATCCTTTATTGGAAAAATATAGACAGATAAAGTTAATACTTGGTTATAAAACGTACCAGCCAAAGGAGATAAAAAAAGGTTTTCAAAGATTTTGTGGAGAATACTTATACCATTTTTCCAACGTGAACAATATGGAAACTGAAACCATACAACCCAATACAGCTTATATTAATTTAAAGGAGGACGATTTGGTTATTTTACTTAAGAAAATAAAGACATCAAATTTCGTTTTGGGGAATGATGTTGGTATTATTTCATATAATGACACTATTCTTAAAGAAGTTTTGGCGGATGGGATAACCGTAATTTCAACAGATTTCTATAATTTAGGTGCCCAGGCCGCAAATCTAATTTTAGAGCATAAAAAAATAGAATTGGCGAATCCATTCTATGTAATTCAACGAAAATCGCTTTAGCCTTTTTTAAACAACCATAACAGTTCAGAATAGTATTTTCAAAGTTGTTTCTTATTATTGTTATTGGCTGAAATTAATGCCATCCAAAATAAATTTAATAAGCTATGAAAATCCACCTTCTCAGTTCTAAATTTTTACAATTAGTTTGCTTTTTATATTTTTCATTTGGTTGGTCGCAGTCAACTATTCAACACCTCCAAACCGAATACCAGATACAACCATTAGGTATTGATATTGTTACTCCGCGTTTTAGCTGGCAAATGGAAACCAATCCAAGTAAAAAAGGACAAATACAGACTGCTTATCAAATTACGGTGGTAGATGAGTCCAATACGATTACTTGGGATTCAGGTAAAATAGAAAATGGAAATTCCTTAGCGATAGCCTACGATGGTCAAGATTTAGAACCAACAACACGTTATACTTGGGAAGTGAAGGTTTGGGACGAGGAGGGTAAATTTAGTTCTAAAAAGTCTTGGTTTGAAACAGGGTTAATGGATGCCGACCCTAATTCCAATCAATGGAATGGTGCTCAATGGATTGGTGGTTCGGATGAGGATTTGGTATTGTACTCACATTACCTATCTGTATTTAAAATGGAATACGCTCTGCGCTTAGATAAGAAAACAAATAGTAGCAGGGCGTCTTTTGTCTTCGGTGCCAATGATACCCGTTTAATGAATCGGAATATGAATATACAAGGGGTTGAAGTAGGTAAGGACCAAAGCTATATTCGATTTGAATTGGATATCTCTAAAGTTGATGGTACAGAAAATGGTTTGGCGAAATTTAATGTATATCGAGTTGGGTATACAACAGAAGATAGTAATGCCAAAGCCTTCAAAAGTTACGATATTCCTTTAACGCTTGTAAATCAAGAAAATAAATTCAACAAGCATACTTTTTTTACGGAATGTAACTTTGGTCTTTTTGAAGTGTTTCTAAACGGTACTTCCAATGAGCATAAAATTTCTGGTAACGACGATGCTATGCCACCTCCAAGAGGTAAGGTCGGTTTTAACTTAAATCCTGTAGGTAAAGGAAATGATTATATCAGTTTTCCAATGGTGGCGGATATTGGTTTTTATGTAGCGGCTGGTCAAAAAGCAATTTTTTCAGATGTTCAAATCAAGAATTTTCGGGAACCATCAAATGCGCTTTTTAATGAAGATTTGAAAATAAATGGATACGATGGCATTTTTACCTCAGCGATGACATCGCTCGCAAATTTTAGTGTCACGAAAGGTGGCTATCAATTATCTGCAAATGAAGCATCTGTTTTTGTAGTGGCCGACCCAAGTAAGAACGCTTCGCCCATTTTGAGAAATGAATTTGCAGTGGAAGATAAAGAAATTGCAAAAGCCAGAGTTTATGCAACTGCCCGTGGTATTTATGAACTGTATTTAAACGGTAAACGGGTAGGGCAAGACTATTTTAATCCGGGACTTACCCAGTACAATAAAACCCAAATGTACCAGAGCTATGATGTTACCAGTGAAATTTCTTCTGGTGGCGAAAATGTATTGGGTGCCTGGTTGGGCGAAGGTTGGTGGAGCGGTAATATTACCTATAGTGGTGAAAACTGGAATTATTTCGGTGATCGTCAATCGCTTTTGGCCCAACTGGTCATTACCTATACCGATGGATCTATACAAGTAATTAAAACCAATGAAACGGATTGGAAATTGTTTACGGATGGTCCTGTGCGTTATGGTAGTTTTTTTCAAGGGGAGGTCTACGATGCTCGACAAGAAGTGGGGATCAACGGTTGGCCTACTAAAGAATTTAATGATAGTTCATGGAAATCGGCAGTACAAGTTCCATTGGAAGGGAATACATACCAAACAGAGGAATTTAACTATAAAGACCTAAAGCTTATTGGGCAAATTGGGGAGAATACAAGTATTGTTAAAGAACTGGCCCCGGTAAAAGTGGAAGAGGTAAGACCTGGAGTTTTTGTGTATGACATGAATCAGAATATGGTCGGTTTCCCTAAAATACAACTACCACCAGGACAAGCCGGTGATACTATTACCCTTCGATATGCAGAGGTGAAATACCCAAATCTATCTGAATACCAGAAAAATACAGGAATGGTCATGTTAGAAAATATAAGGGCGGCATTGACACAGGACATTTATATTAGAAAAGGAGGTGAGGAGACCATTCAACCCAGGTTTACATTTCACGGGTACAGGTATTTTGAAATTACAGGAATTGATAAGGCAGTTCCTTTGAAAGATGTTAAAGGATTGGTCGTGAGTTCTATTAAAGAAATCGCTTCAAAGTATGAATCCTCGAATGAATTGGTCAACAAATTATGGGAAAACATTACCTGGTCCTTAAGAGGTAATTTTCTTTCCATCCCAACCGATACACCGGCTAGAAACGAACGTATGGGTTGGAGTGGCGATATCAATGTTTTTTCAGAAGCCTCTACCTATTTGGCCAATGTAGCTCCATTTCTAAATCGCCACATGTTGGCAATGCGCGATGTGCAAAGAGAAGATGGTCGTTTTACAGATGTAGCTCCTGTAGGTGGCGGATTTGGAGGTACCCTTTGGGGAAGCGCTGGTATTATAGTAGCGTGGGAGGTATACCAACAGTATGGTGATTTGGCGTTGCTTAGGGAACATTATGATGCCATGAAGCGGTATGTTGAATTTTTGAATTCAAAAATAGATAGCGAAACCGGCGTTATTAACGAAGGACCATTGGGCGATTGGTTAAGTCCGGAAGGCTATAAAAATGAAGATACCATGTTTTGGACAGTTTATCATTTGCGCGATTTGGAAATAATGGCCGAAGCCGCAGAGCTGTTGAACAAACCTGCAGATGTTGAAAAATTTAGAAATCAATATGAGGAAAGAAAGAAATTCTTAAATGCCACTTATTTTGATGAAATCACGGGAAAAACGCTGCATTTGGGAAATCAATCCATGCGTTTTGGCCCCCCATTACCGCCTGAGATGACGAAAAAAGCAGGAGATTTTGTGGACACTCAAGCTTCTTATGCGATCCCATTAAATTTTGATGTGTTAAATGTTCAGAATAAAGAAAAGGTCATTGCCAATTTAGTGGCCGCAATTCAACGTATTAATAAAGATGAGCTTGGTGCCGAGCGACCCGAATATTCTTTAATGACCGGTTTTATCGGAACAGCATCCCTTAATAATGCCCTTTCTGAAAATGGCAAACATGAAGTTGCCTATAAATTATTGCAACAGACTTCGTACCCTTCATGGTTATATTCCGTAAAAAATGGTGCTACTACTATTTGGGAGCGATTAAATTCCTATACCGTTGAAAATGGATTTGGAGGTAATAATAGTATGAATTCTTTTAATCATTACTCTTTTGGTGCGGTTGCCGCTTGGATGTATAATTATTCTTTAGGCATTCAACGCGATCCCAATACAGCTGGATTCAAGCATTTTGTGTTAGAACCTACTCCTGATCCTACTAAGGAAATGACATTTGCAAAGGGATATTATGATAGTATGTACGGGCGTATCTCAAGTGAATGGCAATGGGAAAATGAAGGATGGAAGTATA
>TARA_R110002050_G_scaffold90049_22_pt1 | contig 16030 bp, 14 predicted proteins | sample TARA_R110002050 | Tara Oceans TARA_R110002050 (sample SAMEA4396988) | marine metagenome | biome: Polar Biome; feature: [DCM] deep chlorophyll maximum layer (ENVO:01000326); material: water (ENVO:00002006), including particulate matter (ENVO:01000060) such as... | depth 25 m
CCGAACTACTCACCAATTACGATTATAACGGTACAATCTTAGCCAAAATCATTATTCCAAATGAGATCCGTTCCGAAGCGATGGAAGCCCTTTATCGAATGAATATCAGTCACGCGACACTCTTTCCTGATCTGGATGGTTTAGCGCGCTCAATCTCTTATGAGTTGGAAGCGAGCTGGGTGGGCTCTTCAGCTAACCCTGATTCCAATTAAACCTACCGCCGAGTGATAAAATAAAGGAATAGCAGGGCTAAAAGCAGATTGAGACGCATAAGCGCTTATAGCCCTCTGCTAAATCGATCATTAATTTTCACCGCGCTGATCTATCTCAATAGATAAATAGAGCCACTCTCATTACAATGCGACTACTTATACTCATTAGGTAGTCACAATGTATTCCCAAGCCCCAGAGATAGAGTCCATTAACGCATGGACATCCCCGCTCTTCGTCACCACAAACCCAGATCATGAATTTATCAAAGACGACCTGTTGGCTTATATCTATGAGTATCAAAAAAACCAATCCCATGCGATTGATAGTCATGTGGCCATAACCGCCAAACATCAGCTATTTGAAAGCAAATTGAATTTTCTTGAAGCGGATTCTCCCGTCATTATTGAAGCCCGCAGAATGCTTGAAGAACTGCTCTCTGCCGTTGTGACCGAAGTGAACCGTGGCTACTGGCCAGAAGGCGCTGAAGGTGAAGCAAGTATCATAGAGTCATGGTTTCATGTCACAAAAGATGGGGGCTATCACGATATCCACTCTCACCCAAACTGCTCATGGTGTGGTATCTATTATTTAGAGCCGGGAGAGTGCGCACTGGATGCCCGCAATGGAGTTAATCGCTTTTATGACCCAAGAATCAATGCGGACCATTATGCCGATGCCGGCACCGCTTATTTAGGCGAGCAAGGCTTCTGGGACTTTGAGCCAGTGGAGGGACAAATTGTTATCTTCCCCTCCTATCTTAAACACTCTGCACTGCCCTACTTTGGGAAAAAAGATAGAGTGGTTGTCGCCTTTAACAGCATTATAGATTTGGTTTAATCAGCAAACAGACCTTGAGCAATCCCATCACCGACTGTCACACCCAGTCGGTTTTTTATGTCCCGACTCTTTACGTTGCAGGTTCTACTCAGGACATTAGATCGATTAATCACCGGTGCAAGCCACAATAAACACACGAGAAACACACGAGCTATCCGTAAATCAAACCGCACTTTAAACAAAAAAAAGCCAACTACATGAGTTGGCTTTTTATGCTGGGACAGGCTAAGCACTGGTTACAGTGCTTAGTCGTAATTCCGAAGAATTACTAAGGTAGTTTGAATGTCCAAACTGTGCCACCTTGGTTAAGGTGTTTAACACGTTTAGCCACTTCACCACCCCATAAAGGTACTGCACCACCCCAACCAGAAACAACAGATAGGTACTGTGCACCATCCTGTTCCCAAGTGATTGGAGAGCCTACGATACCTGAACCTGTGTTGAACTTGAATTCAACATTACCGTTCTTAGCGTTTAGACCAAGCAAGTAACCTTCAGGTGTACCGAAGAATACTAGGTTACCTTTAGTTGATAACACACCACCCCATAGAGGAGAGTAGTTTTTGTAACGCCATACTTCTTTACCCGTTTTTGGATCCATCGCACGCATAACACCAATGTAGTCATCATTCATTGGTTTAATTGTGAATCCAGCACCTAGGTAAGCAGCACCTTTCTTATAGGCTGTTGGCTCATTCCAGATATCCATCGCCCATTCGTTTGATGGTACATAGAACAGACCTGTATCCTGGCTGTAAGAGATAGGCATCCAGTTTTTACCACCCAAGAAACCTGGGACAGCGTGTACAGAACTACCTTTCTTACCATCTTTAGAGTCAGCAGGGTTACCTGGACGGAACGCTTCATCATAAATTGGACGACCAGTCTTAGGATCTAGACCTTTAGCCCAAGTAATTTCGTCTACAAATGGGAAGCCACGGATGAAATCACCGTTTTCACGATTCAAGACATACATGAAACCGTTACGGTCAGCTGTTGCAGCCGCTTTAACCGTTTTTCCACCTTCTTTATAGTCAAAAGAAACCAGCTCGTTTACACCATCGTAATCCCAGCCATCATGTGGAGTAGTCTGGAAATGCCATACGATTTTACCTGTATCAGGGTCAATCGCTAGACGAGAAGATGAGAACAAGTTATCACCTGGACGTAGGTGAGAGTTCCATGGTGCAGGGTTACCTGTACCGAAGAAGAGTAGATCAACGTCAGCGTCGTATGTGCCGCCTAACCATGTAGCAGCACCACCGCTTTTCCATAGATCGCCAGGCCATGTTTTGCCTGCTTGACCACCGGAAATGCCATTTTCAACTTTCTTACCATCTTTCCACATGTAGCCCATGTGGCCTTCAACGGTAGGACGTGTCCAAGCAAGTTTACCTGTTTTAGCATCGTAAGCTTCAACTTTACCAACGATACCAAACTCACCACCAGATACACCGGTGATTACCTTGCCTTTTACAATGATTGGCGCAGCGGTAATAGAGTAACCCGCTTTGTAATCTTCAACAGTTTTCTTCCAAACAACCTTACCCGTCTTGTTGTTTAGGGCAACAAGTTTAGCGTCAAGCGTACCGAAGATAACTAGGTCATCATAAAGTGCAACACCACGGTTGATAACGTCACAGCAAGGCATGATGCCGTCAGGTAGACGTGCATTGTATTCCCATAGCTCTTCACCTGTTTTAGTGTCAACAGCGAATACACGAGAGTAAGATGCAGTAACGTACATTACGCCATCTTTAACCATCGGCTGTGATTCTTGACCGCGCTGTTTTTCACCACCAAAAGAAAACGCCCAAACCGGACGCATATCTTTAACTGTTTCTGTATTGATTTTGTCCATTGGACTATAGCGCTGACCACGAAGGCCCATGCCGTAAGTCAATACATCACCTGTTGTCATCTGGTCGTTAAGGATATCTTTATCAGTAACACCAGCTTGAGCCGTGCCTGCAATAGCCATTGCTGCAACTAAGGCTGACAGAGTGAATTTCTTCATTGTACGCTCCTCTACGGATATTTATTATTAGCGTTCAGAGAGAGTCGGGAAAAATTCCCAATCCATGCTCTCATTGTTTTTCTTTACCGCTTTTTCAACAATTAAACAGCGGAAGTAGTTTCTTCATCCCTTAGTAGTAATACCAGAAAGACATAAAATACGAGACAATACCTAACGGGGCGCTTATTCTTTTCAATTCAATAAGTTAGCAGCCTTGGCGGCTGCTATATAAAGAGAACATCTTACAGGATAAATTCTAGTCGAATTTCAGGAAAGGAACAGGAGAAAGGGAAAATATCAGAAATACAGCTCTTCATACTTGGGATAAAGGTGGGCAACGGTCTTAACAAACTCTGTTCGAGTCAGTTGAATCGAATCAAACTCAGCACTAATCGGCAGTCTAATCACCTCCGTCATACTCAGCCCCGCTTTTGCTGCGTCTGTTAATGTTTTATCCAACCACTGTAAATAAGATTTCATCTGCGCTAAAGGACGATGATCCATCGTAACAGGACCATGGCCCGGTACGATATGCGTGTACTTAAAGCTTTCAAGTCGATCAATCTCATCCATCCAGATCGCTAACCCTGGCGTATGAGGCGTTGTTAGTGCCCGCTGATAAAACACGATATCCGACGCAAATAGTACGCCTGTTTTTTCATCATAGATGACAAGGTCAGCACCGCTATGGCCTGAAAAAGCGCTCAGCTGAAAACGGTGACTGCCCAACGTTAAATGATCAGACTCAATTACCGTAGTCGGCAGCTGAACTTCAGTGGAGCGCATCCAGTCGCCCACTAAGCGGTACATATTTTCAGCAAAGTTATCGCCATCCCGTTGTATCTGTTGCTTAGTTTTAGGCAGGGAGAATATCTCAATATCCTTAAACGCCTGATTACCTAAAAAGTGGTCCGGGTGTTGATGGGTATTAAAAACGTATTTAATCGGCTTATCCGTTACAGAGGCAATAACTGCCCGCATCTCTTTGCCGTATTTTAACGAAGGACCGGTATCAATAACGACAACACCATCCTCAGTAACCACGAAGCTTGTATTAACGATGTTTCCTCCATTTCTATTGGAAAAATCCTCAAGCTTCCCCTGCAAGACCCATGTGTTGTCAGCAATTTTTTGTGGTTTTAAATCATAACTGAGAGGAGCCGCCATGAGCGGCCCTGCGACAACGAGTAAACTAGCTACAACTATCTTTTTGCTAATCATTGCGATACTCCCAAAGCTTAAAGCCCTTGCTCAAATTCGTTACCACCATTATCCCTTAACCAGATGCTGTGCTTTTTAGACGCATCTCGAACATCAAAGGTAATAACCGGGTTTTCGCTCACGGGTGGCGATAGCTCCATGCGTGCTAACGGCTCACCATCCTCAGAACGAACGGAAATGGTCTCGATATAAAATTCAGGGATTGCATCAACAAGTCCCGTATCCATCGGATGGATAACTTTGAATTTATAGCGTCCGCCCTCTTCTCTTGGGAATAAACGGCTCTTCATTTCACCTAAATGGCTTTCCCAATATGGATCAGCGTTTGCCATGCTCGGTGTTGAGCATCCTCCGCCTGCAGCCTCTAGGTAACGCCCACCTACATGCCAGACACCATCTTTCGTCAGAACAGCGGCTCTAACCGCAGTGCTTTGCTGAACTTTTATCCTTAACGAGATGCGAGGAATGATGTCGGGATGGGGGTAGTAGGTAAAGATGTGTTGAATTGGATTGAGATCTGCCCAAGAGATAATGCGCTGAATATCTCCGCTCAATGCACTTGCATCTACGGTGATGGGTACTTGCGTTGGGTCTTCAGCAAACTCTGGTAGTTCGACCTTTACTCTGTCATCAAAGACATAAGGCTCATTACCTATGAATGTTTGACGCATGTAATCCCAAAGCGGAGATTCTAAGGGGTCAGGAACCGCATAGGCTGGAAATGATATTACCGCACTCAATACTAGGGCTGATAATTTACGCTTCATCGTTTAACCCCTTAATTATTTTTATTAATGTTAAATCATTATGAAAAAGACACTATGGCTCTGCAACATCCAAATAAAGTGATGGTTTTTCATACGTTAGGCCGTACGATTGATAGATTTTCGCCATTTCGCCATTGCGAACCATCTTGTCGACAACTTCTTCGATGGCATAACCTAATTGGCGATAGCTGGTTTTAACCGCCATACCAATATCCCACTTCTGTTTACCCATAGAAGGATAACTGTTTGTCGCAAACTTAAAGTTAGGATCGCCGGCCTTATTCACCAACCAGTCAACTTCAGCACGCATTGCCATTACCGCATCGACTTCACCGTTTTGCATACCTTTAAAGGCTTCACGTGCATTTGTATAGTGGTGAGTTTTATCGCGCATACGACCACCAAATGCAGACGTTAAGTAAAAATCGGGTAGGCTATCGATCTCAACACCAATCGGATGGTATTGAAAAACAGCAACCGTAGAGACGTTATCAATCTTACGGCTATCGTAGGTAACCTTCCAACTTTCCCGTTGATATGGACCAAACATGACCACCATGTCGTTAATGACGGCACCGGTGGAATCTTGCATGTAGGCAAATTCACGGTCATAGGGAACGCGCATCATCACATCCGCAACTTTTTTAAGCGCGAGCGCACCTTGCTCCTCGTCCTTATCTAAATAATGCCCTTTCCAAACATTATTTCGTAAATCATCTTCAAGGTTTTCATCCGGAGTAATCCAATGGGTCTTAAAGTTAACGCCTAAGCCTTTAGCTATACGCTTACCCACTTCAACATCAACGCCCACCGCCTTTCCATCTTCAATATAAGAGTAAGGCGGAAAATCTCGATAAAAACCAACGGTCAAATAGCCACTATCTATTACATCGTCGTAATAACGAGCTTGCGCCAGGCTGCTGAGCAGGCTGGCGCAAGTGAAAACAGTAGCACAAAATAGGCTATGTTTATTCATCAGTAGCACGAGTCTCTAAGTATGCACGGATTGCCCACAAGGCTTCTTGACTAAGGGTCTCTGCCATTTTAGGCATGTAAACACGGCCGTCACGTACGGCACCGTTGATCACGCGGTATTTAAACCACTCATCACCTTCGATACCTGGCTCAAGGTAACGTAGATCCGGCGCAATACCGCCAGAAATAGCATCAAGGCCGTGACAGCGAGCGCAGTTTTGAGTGTAAGCAGATGTGCCTATAGTCACTGCAAGCTCATAGTTTTCATAGTCTGGTGTATATGGATTGGTCTCCAACCACTCTTCCCCAAGCATTTTAAGGCCGGTTACATCAACACTTTGAGGTGTTACGTCCCCATGCGCCATCGCTTGGCCAGATAAAACAGCCGCTAACATTCCCGCTGTAGTTAATCCCAGTATCTTTTTATTTATTGACATCTCTATTCACCACTTAGTTTTTATACGGTCCGCCTTGCCTGGTATTACACTGTGTCAAAAAAGACCAGGCTCTACTCTTTGCAATCATCCTAATCGCAGCTGGCGAGAATACTTGTTATTAGCCGGAGTCACCCACTCCAGCCGTTATCCCTATATGATATTGCTTGTGCAAAATCAGCAAGAATTGTACTTTGGGTTCCAAAAACTAATCCCTTGGTATCAAACCATCTACACAATCACTCTTAAGTAGTATGAATTTGGCTAGGGAAATACACCCAAAGTACTGATTCATACATTTTAAATGCGAATGATTATCTATTAATAAATAGACGTTGTGCTCTTTGTTCTATCTGGAGCACCACCACATTATTTAATGCATAAAAACAAACCGACGCTGCAAATAAATTTTATGCCTCCCTTCTTTCTTATCACTCTGAATCGCGCTTATTACCTACGCGTTGTGCCTTAAACCTAGCATTAAGCAACTGAATACCAGATAAACAGAATGGGTCGATTTGAATTCACTCCGTTTATCTAGCGTTGAACATCACATCTATGAAGTAGTAGTTATCGCGTTTTGCTCGCGACAATCTCCCGATATTGAAAGGCACATTTCCCGTTAAGGAGGGACTCTATCCCGCATTCACTAGGCTCATTTCCATAGCCGCCTATCCGCCGGCAAAACTAGAATCTCAATGCTCAACTTACAAAAAAATAAAACGCTATTCGTTACAGGGTTTATAAAAATGACAAAAATAATAGGAACAGGAATTAAGCCTCTCTGTGTTGCGATCACTCTAACGGTCGCAGCCACAACAGCAATCGCTAAACCTGTCACATGGAATGATATTAAAAATGACGCCGCGACTCCAGAAGATGTTCTTGGTTACGGTATCGGTCCAAAAGCTCAGCGCTGGAGTGATTTAACTAAAATCAACGATAAAAACATCGATGCACTTGTACCTGCATGGTCATTCTCGTTTGGTGATGAGAAACAGCGAGGTCAAGAATCACAAGCGCTTGTACATGACGGCATCATCTATATTACAGGTTCTTATTCACGCATATTTGCCGTTGATGCTAAAACCGGTAAAAAGATCTGGTCATACTCTTACCGCCTACCGGATGACATCCGTCCTTGCTGTGACGTAGTTAACCGTGGTGCTGCAATTTTTGGTGATCTTGTTTACTTCGGTACACTAGACGCTGCTATCGTAGCGCTTGATAAGAAAACCGGTAAAGTGAAGTGGAAGAAAAAATTCGGTGACCATACCGAAGGTTACACAATGACCGGTGCACCTACGATCATTAAAGATCAGAAGACAGGTAAAGTTCTTTTGATTCATGGATCCTCTGGTGATGAGTTTGGTGTTGTAGGTAAATTGTTTGCACGCGACCCAATGACAGGCGAAGAGATCTGGATGCGTCCTTTCGTAGAGGGTCACTACGGCCGTCTAAATGGCAAGAAAGGTACACCTACCGGTGATCCAAAAGCGCCATCTTGGCCTGATGATCCAAATTCACCAACAGGTAAAGTTGAAGCATGGAGCCACGGTGGTGGTGCGCCTTGGCAGTCCGCTAGCTTCGACGTAGAGACAAACACAATTATCGTGGGCGCAGGTAACCCTGCACCTTGGAATGGTTGGGCGAGAACAGCGCCAGGCGGCAACCCTGCCGATTACGACAGCCTATACACCTCAGGTCAGGTTGCTGTTGATCCATCAACAGGTGAAGTGAAGTGGTTCTACCAGCACACACCAAATGACGCATGGGACTTCTCAGGCAACAACGAACTTGTGTTGTTTGAATACAAAGACAACGGCAAAACAATTAAAGCAACGGGTCATGCTGACCGTAACGGTTTCTTCTATGTAGTTAACCGTGAAAATGGTGACTTCATCCGTGGCTTCCCATTTGTTGATAACATCACATGGGCAACACATATCGACCCTAAAACGGGCCGCCCTGTAGAAGCTGAGGGTCAACGCCCAGCGCTTCCTGAAAAAGGTAAGAAAAAAGGTAAATCTATTGAGGTTTCACCACCATTCCTTGGCGGTAAAAACTGGAACCCTATGGCGTACAGCCAAGATACCGGCCTTTTCTACCTAGGTGCTAACCACTGGAAAGAAGACTACTGGACTGAAGAGGTTCACTACAAAAAAGGTGCAGCATACCTAGGCCAAGGTTTCCGTATCCGTAAAATGTATGAAGACCACGTAGGTGTACTTCGTGCGGTTGATCCTAAAACAGGCAAAATCGTATGGACTCACAAAGAGAAACTACCCCTATGGTCAGGGGTTCTTGCCACTAAAGGTAACCTAATCTTTACCGGTACTGGCGAAGGCTTCTTGAAAGCATTCGATGCTAAAACAGGTAAAGAGCTATGGAAGTTCCAGACAGGCTCAGGGATTGTATCCTCTCCTGTAACGTGGACTCAGGATGGTGAGCAGTACATCGGTATCGCAAGCGGTTACGGTGGTGCTGTACCTCTATGGGGCGGCGATATGGCTGACCTAACTAAGCCTGTATCTCAAGGTGGTTCATTCTGGGCGTTTAAACTAAAGACTAAATAACGATTATTAGTTTTTCGCTTTATTTAAATAGATTCTAATCTATCTATGTAGCCCTCTTTCATCACTATGTAAGAGGGCTTTTTTTTGGAGCACACATGAAATTTATTATCCCTATTGGCCTCTTATTTTGCGCGTCGAACCTCTTTGCTGACGAGATGATTATCAACGGCTGTAAAATAGAGCCCAAAGCGCAATGCGCAAACATGGATCTATCGGGTGCTGACTTAAAATTTGTCGATCTTCGTAACGCAGATTTAAGTGGCGCCAACTTGTCAGGGGCCGATCTTCGTCATGCCATCTTAAAAAATGCAAACCTAGGGAAAGCTGATCTATCTAATGCAAACTTAGCTCGCGCAGATATGCGCCATACCTCCGTTAAGGGTGCCAACCTCGCCTCTGCCAACCTTGAAGCCATCAATGGATGGACACTTTTTGGCCAAGGCGCAAACTTTAACAACGCGAATCTACATGGTGCAAACTTAGAGTTCTCCCGATTAAGCAATGCGACATTTGAAGGCGCGGTGTTACGCGCAGCTAACTTAGAAATGGCCTGGATGACTAAAGCAATTCTAACCGGTGCTACGTTAGAAAATGCAAATTTGCAGGAAGCAAAACTGAATGGCGCGTCACTAGAAAACGCCATATTCACCGGCGTTCAGAAGCGTTATGCTTCATTTCAAGCGACATACATGGATGGATGTGTAGACTGCCCGTTTGATTGGGCGAGAGATTAAGCGCGAGAGAATTAACGCACCGGCAGATAATACCGGTGCGTTAACATTAATTTATCTCAACACCCACTTTAACCACACCTGTCTCGATAGCAAGGTGAACTAATTCAGCAGTAGAACTAATCTGCAACTTACTTTTTAAGATAGAGGTGTAGTTTGAAACGGTTTTGTTGCTGATAAATAACTGTTCAGAAATCTGATGTACGCTACAGCCTTGCGCAAGCATAACAAAAATCTCAAACTCCCTTTGAGTCATATCTTTAAGGCGCTGATCTTTCTGTTCTGGACGCGTAACCGCTAAGCGCATCGCCAGTTCATGCTCAACATACAGCTGACCTGCGGCCACTTTCTTAACGGCATCAATGAGTATTTCAGGGGTACAGCTCTTGGTAATATACCCTTTTGCACCCGCCTCCATCGCTTGCGCTACCACCGGTGATTCATCATACATACTGAAAAACAAGATATTGATATTTGAATCACGCTGCAAAATACGTCGTGTGGCTTCAACACCACTTATACCCTGCATATTAACATCCATAATGACAATATCAGGCCTGTCTGTTTGACAGAGGCTAAATGCCTGATCGCCGTTACTTGCTTCTAAAACATCACATGGTGCTAACATCGTTGATAGAAGGCTTGAGTAGCCTTGACGAACAACTGCATGATCGTCAGCAATGATTATTTTCATACTTCCTCCTCCTCAACAACAGGGATTTCCATAGAAACCATACTGCCACCTTCGGCTAACTGTTTAAATTTAAGCGTGCCCTGCATACAACGCGCTCGTTCTTGCATCGATCTTAAACCGAGGCCTGAGCTATTCGAACATTCAGTACCTACACCATTATCTTTTACGCTTAATCTAAGCGTGTCCGCCTCAATTTCTAGTGTTATATCCACTCGATCGGCCTGCGCATGGCGCGCAATATTATTCAGTGCTTCCTGAATAATTCTATAAATATGTGTATTGCTCTCATCGGATAAAAGCCCTAACTGCTCAGGAAGATGCAGGTTCACCTTGATATGATGCGACTGACTCCAATTTTCAACTAAAGTACGTATCGCCTCCAACAAACCTAACTGCTCCAAGATAACAGGATGAAGTTTGCGTATTAGCTGTCTAAAACTAATATGCATCGCATCACAGTTAACCGCAATCTGCTCTCCGACAGCGGCAACAACCTCAGGGTTATTCGCGGATGCTTTAATTAAATAAGCTTGGGCACGAATACCAGTTAAGTACTGGCCTAAGTCATCGTGTAGTTCACGCGCGAGATGCGCCCGCTCTTTCTCCTGCAATCGCATCAACTCATGGGTTAAACGTGTGTTATCACATTCAGCTAACTCAAGGGCATGGGCCATCGCATTAAAATGTTCAGATAAGTCATTGATTTCACGGATTGAATAATGATCAAGCCTAGCGGTGAAACGGCCTTTCTCTATATCTTTGAGTGCATTTAAAAAATCAGTAACCGGTTTAACTCCTTGGCGCACACCGATATAGATCGCTAGGTTAGACAGCAAGGCACTGAGAGCAAAGAGTACTAAAACGTTTTGTACCGACTCCCACACCTCTTCAACTTCATCGGAGGTATCCGCCTGTAAGCGCAGTGCTCGGCCATCAGACAAATAACGGAAATACTGTTTCTCTTCAACCAGATCGAGGCCTGGAATCATTTTAAAAAACCATTCCGGCACTTCATCAGAGTCATGTATCAATGGCTCACTTTTAGGGAGTTTCGTACTTTCTACAATGGACAGATGAACATGACGAGTCTCACCTTCCAGTAAATTTTTTAGGAGTGCTTCATCGGTAACTGCCGCACTGAGCAGCTGATGTGTAAAACTGACCCCAGCGGAGACTTCTCGGGTTATATCTTTTGTCGCTTGTTGCAACATGTCATATAAGGTTATCAATAGAGCAAACACAAATACGAAGGCTACAACTAAATTTAAACGCAAAACTGCTTTCATCTACATACCTAATTCAGAATATAGCGAAGTGGGGGTTTCGCTATAGGTTAGTATGCAAAGGTCGGAGGGGTGGGCAGTATTCCTCCATAGCAGTATTCAATCTAGCACTTAGGTACTGAATCGCACCCACTCTTTCGCCACTAATGGGCAATTTTGATCACACCGGCATCAATCGCTAAATGTACTAATTCCGCTGTCGAGCTAATTTTGAGCTTATTTTTTATCGTGGTCACATAGTTCGAGATAGTTTTGACATTCAGCTCAAGGGTGTCGGAAATCACTTGATTGCTCTGGCCGCGCGCCAACATGACAAACACTTCAAACTCACGCTGGGTTAACTCGCGTAACCGCTCATCAGAAATATCTTGTGAATTAAGTGCCAGCTTCATAATCAGCTCGTACTCAATAAAGATTTCACCTTTACATATTTTGGTCACGGCATCTACGAGGGTTTTTGGGGAGCCCGATTTAGTAATATAGCCCATAGCACCTGTGTCTAACGCCTGCTTAACAATGGGCGCTTCATCATACATGCTAAAGAACAGGATTTTTGCCTCGCTATCCGCTTGCAATATACGGGTAGCGGCTTCGATACCGCTGATGCCCGGCAGATTAATATCCATAATAACAAGGTCGGGGGATTCATTACGGTAAAGCTCACAGGCCTCCTCTCCACTCGCCGCCTCAACGATTTCACAATCCTCAATAACCGTCGGCAGGACACTAGCATATCCTTGTCGTACAACTGAATGGTCATCAGTAATTAGGATTTTCATGGAGTCTCCAAATGGGGTAATAAAACTCCCTCATCCTACCATGAATAGACGCCTATTTTACCTATCTATAACGGGTAAACCGCAGATAAAAATACCCACCTTAGAATTAAGGCAGGTATTTTGTTACTAAACCGGACAAACGCCTAATTACTTAATCGTAAATACGCCTTCCATCCCTTTGTCTTCTAAGCCTTCAGCGTAGAACTCAAAGCTACCGGGCTGTAGAGGAACAAAGTAAATTTCAGCTTCAGCTTCTTGTTCAAACTCAAGCTCCGTTACTGTCATGGTTTTTATTTCCATGTCGCCTGCTTCAAGTTTGCGTAGAAAAATAGAAGCAAAGAACTCAGGCGCTTGGAACGCATACTCAGTCTGACCACTGGAAACGATTTTTAGTTTATACGCCTTACCCGTTTCCAACTGGTACTCTTTATGCGACAACTGGTAACGATTATCTTCTGTACCTAATACAAGGTCTGGAAGTTTTGTTGGTCTTGTTGTTAGATCGCCTTCAGCTTTTGAAGAAAGGCTTGAAAGCGTTAGAGCAGTGGCGAGTGTTCCCATGATAAATGTTTTGGCAAAATTCATTTTTAACCTCTAGCATTATGTAATTAGTTATTATGCCCACAATCCTAAAGGTCGCTCTGGGTAAAAGAATGCTACTTCGGTACTGATTGTTTTCTACTTTCTTCATATTCCGAGTTCACGAATTCCCGCCTATGCTGGGATAAATACACTAACGGTAAATTCGTATAACTATTATGTTTATTAATAATCATAGAAAAAACGCGATAGCTATTACACTGACCGCTCTACTGGGTAGCAGCCATGCTTACTCAGATATAGAGGTTGATATTAGTTACTTACAGCAGGAGATCGATTACGGCCCTGTATTATCCAATATTCTTCCTGAACCTGAAGATGCCGGCTTTCAGGGGGCCAAGCTAGCGATTAAGGATAGCAATACGACAGGCCGTTTTTTAAAGCACAAATATCAGCTACAAGACTTCACAAGTGCTGACCCTCAGGCATTAATTGATAAAGCAAAAGCGCAATATGAGGCCGGCATTAGGTATTTTGTTGTTAACACCGACGCTCAAACGCTTGGGAAATTTACAGAGGCACTCGGTAAAGATGCCCTTATCTTTAACGCTGGCTCCAGTGCAGATGAATTGAGACTGCATACCTGTGAAGCTAACCTGTTTCATACCATGCCTAGCCGGGCGATGTTAGCTGATGCATTGGCCCAATGGCTTAAAGCAAAACGATTACAAAAGATCTTTATGATTACCGGCGCCACGCCTGATGATAAAGCATTTAGCCGTGCGTTTAAGCGTTCAGCCAAACGCTTTGGTTTGTCTATCGTAAAAGAAAAAGACTGGAGTTTTGATACCGATTTACGTAGAACAGCCCAGTCGGAAATGCCTTTATTTACACAACATCGTGATTATGACGTTGTGTTTGTCGCCGATGAGCGTGGTGATTTTGGTGAATATGTACTGTACAACACGTGGCTGCCAAGACCCGTGGTTGGCACCCAAGGGCTAACCCCCGTTGCATGGCACCGTGTGGTTGAGCAGTATGGCGCAGCACAGCTGCAGAGTCGCTTTGAGAAAAACACGAAGCGCTGGATGAATAGTAAAGATTACTCTGCATGGGCGGCGGTTCGCAGTGTGGCAGAAGCGGTTACACGCACACAAACAAACGATGCAGAAACAAATAAAGCGTATATAAAATCGGACAAGTTTCAGTTAGCCGGTTTTAAAGGTCGCAAGCTTGACTTTCGCAGCTGGAATGGACAACTTAGACAGACTATTCCATTAGTACACCCTCGTTCCTTGGTATCTATGTCGCCGCAAGACGGCTTCTTACACCCAACCAATGAACTGGATACCTTAGGATTTGATCGCAAAGAAACTGATTGCACCGACACTAGCAAATAAAAATTGGAATAATTATGAATTTTAAAAAATCACTTATGACATTAGCTGTTGGCAGCTTATTAGCCTCCTCTACTCTCTATGCAGAAACAGCTTATGTTTCCAATGAGAAAGATGACACCATCTCCATTATCGATCTGGATACAATGACCGTTACCGATACGATCGATGTGGGTGAGCGCCCTCGTGGCATAATCCTTTCTAAAGATTACTCCAAACTTTATATCTGTGCGTCTGATTCAGACACAGTTCAAGTAATGGATTTAGCGACGAACACCATCATAAAAGAACTTCCCTCAGGAGAAGATCCTGAGCAGTTTGCTCTACACCCTAACAACCGTCACCTTTACGTCTCAAATGAAGACGATGCTTTAGTGACGATTGTCGATACTGAAACGAGCGAAGTACTTGCTCAAATTGATGTAGGTGTTGAGCCTGAAGGCATGGCTGTTAGCCCTGATGGCACGATGGCTGTTAATACAAGTGAAACCACCAATATGGTTCACTGGATTGATACAGAGAAGCACGAGCTCGTAGATAACACCTTGGTTGATCAACGCCCTCGCCATGTTGAGTTCAGCAAAGACAGCAAACTACTTTGGGCCAGTGCTGAAATCGGTGCGACTGTTTCTGTTATTGATACAGCGACCCGCAAAATTATTAAAAAGATCACTTTTGAGATCAAAGGTGTCCACAAAGACAAAGTACAGCCCGTTGGCGTCAAACTATCAGACGACGGCCGTTATGCCTTTGTAGCCTTAGGCCCTGCTAACCATGTGGCTGTTGTAAACGCTAAAACATATGAGGTTGAAGATTACATCCTTGTGGGACGCCGTGTATGGCATATGACATTCAACGAAGACCAAAGCCTACTTTTAGCCACGAACGGTATCAGTGGTGATGTTTCGGTTATTGATGTTAATAAAATGAAAGCCATAAAAACCATCAAAGTGGGACGATACCCCTGGGGCGTTGTCGTTAAACCATAATTTGATTTGAAATGAGGCCTCCAATTGGAGGTCTCAACGTATTTAGGAACACTATGACAATTTCAGTAGAGTCACTTAGTTTCAGCTATGGCCCTAAACAAGCACTACAAGATGTAAATTTTCTGCTCAACAAGGGTGAGTTTCATGCGCTGATCGGTCCAAATGGCGCGGGTAAATCTACTCTGTTTGCCCTACTAACGCGTTTATACGCGTTACAAGGCGGCAATATTTATATCGATGGAGAAAGCATTAAGGCTCAACCGGCCAGCGCGATGAAACGTATCGGTGTTGTGTTTCAACAAAGCACGCTTGATCTTGACTTAACCGTTACCCAAAACCTTCTTTACCATGCCTCACTGCATGGTATCTCTTCCAAAGAGGCGCAAAAACAGATTGATCGTGAACTGGAGCGTATGGAGATGAAAGCCCGGGCGAATGAAAAAGTCAGAGGGCTCAACGGTGGCCACCGTAGACGGGTTGAAATTGCTCGCGCCTTACTTCACAAACCTGACATTCTATTATTGGATGAACCGACCGTAGGCTTAGACCCACAAACACGACGCGCACTCAACCTTCA
>TARA_R110002050_G_scaffold108757_2_pt1 | contig 16023 bp, 17 predicted proteins | sample TARA_R110002050 | Tara Oceans TARA_R110002050 (sample SAMEA4396988) | marine metagenome | biome: Polar Biome; feature: [DCM] deep chlorophyll maximum layer (ENVO:01000326); material: water (ENVO:00002006), including particulate matter (ENVO:01000060) such as... | depth 25 m
ATTTCTCCACGTAAAGAGGTTTCATAGATGGTTTTGAACACTTTACTTGAAATATTTTGCCCTAACATATACATTAATTTACTTATGGCGGCTTCAGTTGTAATGTCTTTGCCCGAAATCACACCTATTTTAACTAAGTTTTCACTCGTTTCATAATGCCCCATCATGACACTGCCACCAGAACATTGCGTAATATTAATAATATGTATGCCTTTTTTAATGGTTTGTTCTAGCAAATTGATAAACCATTTTTCAGTAGAACAGTTACCTGCACCATAGGTTTCTAAAATAACACCTTTTAATTGAGGAGTATTAAAAATACTTTTTATGACGGCTTCAGAAATTCCTGGAAATATTTTAATCAATGCAATGTTCGTGTCTAATTCTTTATGCACTATAAGCGATTTCTTTAAATTTGGTTTTAATAAATAATCATGGTTAATTTTTAAATGAACTCCTGATTCTGCCAAATCCGGATAATTTAATGACGCAAAGGCCTTAAAGTGCTCCGCATTAATTTTGGTTGTTCTGTTAGCCCTGTATAGTTTGTATTCAAAATATAAACACACCTCTTTTACAACAGGTTGATTTAAATGTTGTACAGAAGCCATTTGAATGGAGGTTATTAAGTTTTCTTTGGCATCTGTACGCAAATCACCTATTGGCAATTGAGAGCCCGTAAAAACAACCGGTTTGGCTAAGTTTTCTAACATAAAACTTAATGCTGATGCGGTATAACTCATGGTGTCACTTCCATGAAGCACCACAAAACCATCAAATCGCTTGTAATTTACTTCTATAAGTTCAGCTATTTGCACCCAATATCCAGGATTCATATTGCTGGAATCTATTGGTTTTTCAAAAGAAACCGTTTCAATATTACAATCCAGCAATTGTAGTTCTGGTATTTGTTTTAATAGATTTGTAAAATCGAAGGCACGAAGCGTTCCTGTTTTAGAATCTTTTACCATTCCAATAGTACCACCAGTATATATAAGAAGTATATTTGGTTTTGTTTTTTTCATTTTTTATATATTAAAAACGTCTTCAGAATTTTTGGTTGTTATTTTTGCTATTTCTTGTAAAGATACTCCGTAGATATCTGATAACTTTTCCAACACCTTAATAATGTATCCGCTTTCGTTTCGTTTGCCTCTAAACGGCACTGGTGCTAAATATGGGGAATCAGTTTCTAAAACAATATGCCCAAGGTCTATTTGATTCAAAAACTGATCAATTTTTCCATTTTTAAATGTAATTACCCCTCCTATTCCTAATTTCATATTATAAGAAATGGCCTGTTGTGCTTGCTTTAATGTTCCTGTGAAACAATGAAAAATTCCAAACAAATCATCACTCTTTTCAGATTCTAAAACTTCAAATATTTCATTAAATGCCTCTCTACAATGAATTACTATTGGTAGCTTATATTTTTTCGCCAATTGAATTTGATGTTTAAAAGCTTCTTGCTGAATACCAAGGGTTGTTTTCTCCCAATATAAATCAATACCTATTTCACCGACTGCATAAAAAGTTCGCTTTGCGAGCATCTCTTCTACATGATTTAATTCTTCCTTATAATTTTCTTTTACGTGGGTTGGATGTAATCCCATCATTAAAAAAACATTATCCGGATACGCCTTTTCAAGTTGAAACATGGCGTTTGTGTAAGTTGAATCAATTGCAGGAATAAAAAAACGTGTTATATTTTGATTTAACGCCCGTTGAATCATGGCGCCTCTATCTTCATCAAAAGCTTCACTATATAAATGAGTATGGGTATCTGTAATAATCATTTGGCAAAAGTAAAAAAGTCGCCATTAAATTCATGTTTTTCTTTTTTCTATTTTTAGTCCGTTTAAAATTAAATGCCTGCAAAAAATGGCAATAAACTTTTGGAAAGCTTAGATATTAGTATCTTATTGAACATATATTACCAAAAACTTCTATGTTTTTATAATTTAATCATATCAATAACCTTATTTGTGTTACTTTTAATATTGAAATTTATACAAGCTCATGACTGATTCATTACAACAATTCCTACTTAATAAAGATTACATTAAAGTGAAGTTAAAGCTTGCCAAAACCAATCATTTTGAGATAAAAGCTACTATAAATGGTGTAAAGGGCCTGTTTATTTTAGATACTGGCGCTTCAAGTTCATGCGTTGGCTTTGATGCTATTGAAACCTTTAAACTTAATGCTGAAGACTCTAAAATTAAAGCAGCAGGTGCTGGCGATTCCAATATGGAAACACAAATTTCCAATAAAAACATTGTTAAAATTGGAAAGTGGCAAGACCCTAAAATTGTATTGGTTTTATTTAACTTAACACATGTAAATACAGCACTAATAAACCATAATTCAAGACCTGTTGATGGTATCATAGGTGCAGATATTTTAATAAAAGCCAAAGCGATTATTGATTATGAAAAAAGATATTTATATTTGAAAAAGTAAGTCTTGAAATAAAATCTTGCATTTACAATAAGTTTATTGACCAATCTACTTTAACTTTTAAAATGAATACCACCATTGTTGTTGCCGATGATCATCCATTTATGCTAAAAGGGCTAAGTGACTTTTTGATATCAAAAGGTTTTAATGTTGTTGGTTGTGCAGAAGATGGAAAATCGGCCTATAATCTTATTGTAAAATATAAACCAGATATTGCTGTTTTAGATATACGAATGCCAATTTTAAGTGGTTTAGATATAGCTGAACAATGCAAAAAAAACAATATTGACACAAAAATTATTTTAATAACTTTTGATACTGACGAAGATTTATATGAAAAAGCGTTAAAACTAGATGTTTACGGCTATATTCTTAAAGATTTTGCTATTGAAGAAATTGAAACCTGTATAGCGAATGCTTTAAAAGACAAGCCTTATTTTAGTGATGAAATAATATCTCACCTTAAAAAGATTCCAACAAATAACCATGTTTTGGATACTCTAACAAAGACCGAACGCAAAATTATTTCATTAATAGCTGATAATAAAACAAGTCAAGAAATTGCATCAGATCTATCAGTATCCATAAAAACCATTCATAAACACAGGAGTCATATTATTTCAAAATTAAAATTAAATAGCGGACCAACTTCTCTTTTAGTTTGGGCCAACTTAAATAAAAACAATTTTTAAAAATACGCATAAGTGCGTATTTTTTATTTCATCAGTACGGCTTATCTTTACAGAGCTATTAATTAATTCTTAGGGAGAATTTAAGAAGACTCTGTATTGTAATGATACAGAGTTTTCAATTAATGAAAATTAAAATAATTTTAACCCCAAATTATTATAATATGATGTTTGAAGGCGATAATAGTTTAGATAAATATTTTACAATTACATTGATTGCATTAGTTATTCTTGTAATTGCTATTAATGTCATTGTTTACTTTTATTGACATTAATTTTGTTATTGGTTAAAAAAAAGGAGGCTGTCTAAAAAGTCATTGCGAGTCCCGATAGCTATCGGGAGAAGCAATCTATAAATTGCAAGTTGTTGATTTACAGATTACTTCAAAATAAAAATTTCTCGTAATGACGGTTAATATATACTTTTCAGACAGCCTCTTTTTTTTAAATACATCTTTCTTTAAACTATAATTCCAGTGCTTTTTTAATATCATTATTCATTAATAATTCAATTGGGTTTTCTAACGCTTCTTTAACAGCAACCAAAAAACCAACACTTTCTTTTCCGTCAATGATTCTGTGATCATATGATAAAGCCACATACATAATTGGGCGGATTTCTACTTTTCCATTTATGGCAACGGGACGCTCAACAATATTATGCATTCCCAAAATACCACTTTGAGGAGGATTAATAATGGGCGTAGATAACATACTTCCAAAAACACCACCGTTTGAAATTGTGAAGGTTCCTCCGGTCATTTCATCAACCGTTATTTGTCCGTCACGTGCTCTAATTGCCAATCTTTTCACTTCGTTTTCAACGCCTCTAAACGTTAAATTTTCAACGTTACGCATCACGGGCACCATTAATCCTTTTGGTCCAGAAACTGCAATACTAATATCGCAAAAATCATAAGTAATCATTTCTTTTTCATCAATCATTGAGTTTACTGTTGGATACATTTTTAAAGCTCTAACAACTGCTAATGAAAAGAAACTCATAAACCCTAATCCTACTCCGTGCTTCGTTTTAAAGTCTTCTTTATATTGATTTCGTAATGCAAAAATTGGAGACATATCAACTTCATTAAACGTTGTTAACATGGCCGTTGTGTTTTTTGCCTCAACTAATCGTTCTGCTACTTTTCGGCGTAGCATAGATAATTTTGTTCTGGTAGTTCCCCGATTTCCTCCAGTTGGAGTCCCCATGGATGGCGTTGCATTTACAGCATCATCTTTAGTTATTCTACCCGCTTTTCCAGTACCTGTTACTTCTGAAGTTACAATGCCTTTTTCGTCTAAAATCTTTTTTGCTGCAGGGCTTGGGCTTCCTGTAGCATAGGTTTTAGCCTCCCCTAACCCCTCCGAAGGAGGGGAACTCGGACTTTGCTTCACCTCTGCAACTTTTTCTGGTTTTGAAGCTTCAGTGCCTTCTGGCTTTTCTGCGCTGGTATCAATTAAACATACCACCGCACCCACTGCTACAGCATCACCTTCTTCAGCTTTTAACGTAATGATTCCGCTTGCCTCCGCAGGAAGTTCAAGAGTTGCTTTATCACTATCTACTTCAGCAATGGGTTGGTCTTTTTCAACATAATCACCATCTTCAACCAACCATGTAGCAATTTCCACCTCTTTTATAGATTCCCCCGGAGAAGGAACTTTCATTTCTAAAATCATTCTTTATGTTTTAATGTATTCTTATTTCAATTTTATTTTTTCAATGCAATGTCTTACTTTAATTTTTAAATTTTCTCAAAAACCATATCAATCACACGTTGTTGTCTTCGTTTATCTCGCGTGCTAGAACCTGGTGCTGGAACAGAATTATAAGGTCTTGAAATGACTTCTAATTTCACCAAATCCATGCGTTGAGACATATGTGTCCATGCTCCCATATTTTTAGGTTCTTCTTGAGCCCAAGCATAATTTTTTACATTGGGATAACGGTTGATGACGTGTTGTATTTTTTCAATATGTAAAGGAAATAGTTGCTCAATTCTAATTAAAGCCACATCCTCTCTGTTCAATTTTTCACGTTCTGCTAATAAATCATAATAGAATTTCCCAGTACAGAAAACCATTCTTTTAACTTTTTTCGGATTAACAGTATCGTCAATAACTTCATTGAATTGCCCCTTAACAAGGTCATTTAATGAGGATACCGCCTTTGGATGACGCAATAAACTTTTAGGTGTAAATACAATTAAAGGTTTTCTGAAATCGCGTTTCATTTGTCGTCGCAATAAATGGAAAAAGTTAGCTGGTGTGGTACAATCTGCCACAACCATATTATCATCTCCACATAATTGTAAAAAGCGTTCCATTCTGGCTGATGAATGCTCTGAACCTTGACCTTCATAGCCGTGAGGCAACAACACCACAATTCCATTTTGAGATTTCCATTTATCTTCAGCTGCCGATAAATATTGGTCAAATATAATTTGAGCCCCATTACTAAAATCTCCAAACTGTGCTTCCCAAAGTGTTAAGGTATTTGGGTTAGCCAAAGCATACCCATAATCAAAACCAAGCACTGCATATTCTGATAACAATGAGTTATAAATAGACATTTCACCTTTGTTAACAGGATTTAAATTCAACAAGTTTATTGTTTCTTCAGATATTTCATCACGAAGAATAGCATGCCGGTGACTAAAAGTGCCGCGTTCCACATCCTGACCAGACATACGTACATTAAAACCTTCTTCTAACAAAGTACCGTAAGCCAATGTTTCAGCCATTCCCCAATCTAAGGCATCCGATTCAAAAACCATAGCAGCCCTACCGTCTAATATTCTTTCCGCTTTCCTAAGGAACTTAACGCCTTTTGGAACGGTTGACACCAATTTAGCTAAATTTTCAAGTTTGTTTTTCGGATAAGAAGTGTCAACATCTTCAAGCATCTCATTAATGCCTTTTCGTTGGAAGCCTTTCCAACGTTCTTCCATAAATTCCCTTACTATCGAATTATCTTCCTTTTTGGATTTTGCATGTTCGGTTTCAAGCATGTCTTTAAATTCTTCAGAAATTTTTTCAACATATTCTTTATTGATGATTTTATCTGAAACTAATTTATCTGCATAAATACGTAACGGGTTTGGGTGTTTTGCTATTTCCTTATATAATTTAGGTTGTGTAAAACGAGGCTCATCGCCTTCATTATGCCCATATTTTCTGTACCCTAACAAGTCAATATAAACATCTTTTTTATATCGCATTCTATAGTCCAATGCCATTTCCACGGCATGTACAACGGCTTCAGCATCATCAGCATTAATATGCAATACTGGTGATAAAGTAACTTTTGCAACGTCTGTGCAATAGGTACTTGAACGAGCGTCTAAATAATTGGTAGTAAAACCAATTTGATTATTTACAACAATATGAATAGTTCCTCCTGTTTTATAGCCTTTTAAAGTGCTCATTTGAGCTACTTCATATACAATTCCCTGACCTGCTATGGCTGCATCACCATGTACTATAATGGGCAATATTTTTGAATCATCCCCATTATAATCATTATCAATTTTAGCACGTGTAATCCCTTCAGCTACAGATGTCACTGTTTCAAGATGTGATGGGTTTGGAACTAAATTCATTTTTAGGGTTTTTCCGTCCTGGTATGTTTTGTCAAGCGTTAAACCTAAATGATATTTTACATCACCATCAATATCTTCATCTTCAAAATCTTTGCCTTCAAACTCACTAAACAATTCTTTAATTGGCTTTCTAAAAATATTTACAAGTGTATTCAATCGTCCGCGGTGTGCCATTCCTAGAACACATTCCTTAACACCATATTTTTCAACAGCGTTAAAAAGAGCCACACTTATTGCCGGAATTAATGTTTCCCCGCCTTCAAGAGAAAATCGTTTTTGACCAACATATTTGGTTTGCAAATAGTTCTCAAAGGTAACTGCTTGATTTAATTTTGAAAGAATGTATTTTTTTGCTGGAACTGAATAATTAGGATGATTATCATTCACATTAAGTTTATTCTGCCACCATTTAATAACCTCCGGATTCCTGATATACATATACTCTACACCAATAGAACTACAGTATATTCTATTTAAATGAAAAACAATCTCTCTTAAGGTTTGTACACCAATACCTAAAACTTCTCCCGCATTAAAAACGGTATCCAAATCACTTTCAGAAAGCCCAAAATTTTCTAAATCCAACGTAGGCTCATAGGTTCTTCTGGTTCTTACAGGATTCGTTCTTGTGAATAAATGACCTCGTGTTCTATATCCATCAATAAGTTTTATGACTTGAAATTCCTTTTTAACATCTTCTGGAATTTGAGTCATTACGCCTTCAGCAATTACACCATTTAATCCGTAATTTTCAGTGCCAAAATCATAGCCTTGAAAAAAGGCCCTCCAACTTGGTTCTACCGTATCCGGGTTTTGTAGATATTGGTCGTATAAATTGGCAAAATACGTAGTGTGTGCCGCGTTTAAAAAGGAAAATTTATCCATTATTATTTTTAATACAATATAGCTTAAACAAAATTTCACCAAAAATACAACTTTTACTAAAATTAGATGTTTGTTTTATTATATTTATAAGCAGGAGTAAATGGAATCATGAAAACACTGTTCCATAATTGTTAAATTTTTGATTATTCCTAATAATTTTAACTAAAAACCATATTAGTTTTATGCATTCAATTAATAAAAACACACTTACTTTTTTTTTATTAATACTGTCTTTTTCAAACCACATTCATGCTCAACAAAATTCACTAAACAATGATTTTTGGAATCATGTAAGATTTGGTGGCGGCATAGGTTTAAGTTTTGGTGATGGTTTTTTTAGTGGCACCTTAGCCCCAAGTGCTATTTATGAATTTAATAATGACGTTGCTTTAGGTGTTGGGTTAAATGGAACTTATAACCAACAAAAAGATATTTATAAATCATCTATTTTAGGAGGTAGTTTAATTGGTTTATTTAGTCCTATTAATGAAATTCAACTTTCAGCAGAATTTGAAGAACTTCATGTAAACCGAAAGTTTGACAGTTATTTAAATTTAGAAAATGACACCTACTGGTCTCCGGCCTTGTTTTTTGGGGCAGGTTATAGAAGTGGCAATGTTACTTTTGGAATTAGATATGATGTATTGTATGATAAAAACAAGAGTGTTTACGCCAATGCGTGGACTCCTTTTTTGAGGTTTTATTTCTAAAATTAAAGTGGCAAAAAAGATTCTCCCAATTTTACATTTAAACTTAAGTCTTTAATTGTTTTGTTCTTTAAGCTTTCCAATATTATATTCCTGGAGGGGCTAAGGATATGATGCAACGGACAAGGTTTTTCTTTATTACATTTCTCTAAACTTAACATACATGAATTCAACTTTTCTTCACCATCTATAACCATAATAATGCTCATTATCGATTTTTTTAAATTCTCTTCATTTAAATAAAACCCCCCTTTTGCACCACGAAAGGAAGACACAATATTTTCCTTAACCAAAACTTGAAGTAATTTTGCAATATATGCTTGAGGAACATTTATAGGTTCGGCAATATCCTTAACCATAATTTTGTTCTCTTTACTGGAATGTATTGCTAAAAACAAGACAGCTTTTACGGCATATTTTGAAGAATTTGAGATCATTTAATTATTTAATTATTATCATTCAAAATAAATGAGACTTTTTTATCTTAAATATGATTTTTATCATGTTTTATCATTTTTTTAGCCATTATTTTTGTACCAAATAAACATTAATATATTTTAACATGAATTCAAGATTAAAATTTTTTACCGTTTTAATTGCTGCTATACTAATGAGTTGTGGTGGTAAAGAAGAAAAAAAGAAAGAAGGTTTTTCATATGAAAAAAAGGCTTCAACTGAAACAACAACTGTTGCCCCAACAGCTAAGGTTCCGGCATCCCAACAAATTACTTTGTCAGATAAAGGTATTGGACCAATTACCTCTATTGAATTACCCGCAGAAATTGATCAAGCTATGGTTGCCCATGGTTCAGAAATATATACAAAAATGTGTACTGCTTGCCACAGACCGGACAAAAAATTTATTGGGCCTGCACCCAAAGGCATCATGGAACGCAGATCTCCAGAATGGATCATGAACATGATTTTGAATCCGGAGGAAATGATTCAAAAAGACCCTTTGGCCAAAGCGTTATTGGCTGAATTTAATGGCGCTCCCATGGCCAATCAAAACCTTACCCAAGAGGAGGCCAGGGCTGTATTGGAATACTTTAGAACACTAAAATAACAATATATGAAAACAATCAAACATCTATTTTTTGTTTTTGCACTTTTAGCCCTGGTCGGTTCCTGCAAAAACGAAAACAAGGAAGCCTCAACAAACCCAACAGGAACTACTGAAAATGCATCCACCGATAAAACCGGTCAAGCATTTATTGAAGGCGACGTGGCCAAACCAAACGTTTTGCAAATTGCCATTGGATCGCCAGATCATACCACCTTGGTGGCTGCGGTACAAGCTGCCGGATTGGAAAACTCTTTGGTAAATGCAGGGCCATTAATGGTATTTGCGCCTACAAATGAAGCTTTTGCTGCGCTTCCTGAAGGTACCGTGGAAAACTTATTAAAACCAGAAAACAAAGATCAATTGGCTTTAATATTGAAACACCATGTCACTCCTGGGAACTACAGCAAGGAATTTTTGAAAAAATTCAAAAAATTGGGTCAAGCAAGCAATGGCTATGTCACTGTAGAAGTGAAAGGTGACGATGTTTATGTAGGAGGGGCCAAAATTATTGCAAGCATTCCAGCCGGAAACGGAATTGTCCATGTTGTGGATAAAGTCATCCTACCAGAAAATTAAACCATAAAAATTAACACTTATAACAATGAAAAATAGATTTAAAATAACGCTCGGATTTTTGATAATGGCGACTGCATTTACCAGTTGCAATAACAAATCATCCGATTCTAAAGGAGCATTGGCATCCAGTGCTGCTGAACAAGTATATGTTGCACCTGGGCAGCATGATGAATTTTACGCTTTTTTATCAGGGGGATTTAGCGGACAATTATCTGTCTATGGCTTACCTTCCGGTAGATTGTTTAAGGTCATTCCAGTGTTTTCACAAGATGCTGAAAAAGCCTATGGTTACAATGAAGAGACCAAGCCTATGTTAATGACTTCCTTTGGGGAAATTCCTTGGGGAGATGCCCACCACCCCGATATTTCACAAACCAATGGGATATTGGATGGCCGTTGGGTTTTTATAAACGAAAACAATACACCACGTATTGCTAGAATCGATCTTACTACTTTTGAAACCACTGAGATAATAGAAATTCCAAACTCTGCTGGTAACCACAGTTCTTCTTATGTTACAGACAACACAGAATATGTAATTGCTGGAACACGTTTTAGCGTACCTGTACCACAACGAGATATGCCAATCAAGGACTATAAGGGCAATTTTAAAGGCGCTTTGTCCTTTCTTAAAGTAGATCCTGATAGTGGACAAATGGACTTATCGTTTCAGATATTAATGCCAGGGTTTGATTATGACAAAGCCCATCCGGGACGGGGAAAATCACATGGCTGGTTTTTCTATACAACCTATAACACCGAAGAGGCCAATACGTTGTTGGAAGTGAATGCCTCGCAAAATGACAAGGATTTTATCGCAGCTGTTAACTGGAAAAAAGCAGAAGAGTATATCAAAGAAGGTAAATTTAAAACCATGCCCGCTAAATATGCACACAATATGTATAATGATGAAACCCATTCTGCTTCAACAACCTGGGGAACTTCTGTAAAAGTGTTGGATCCTGCCGAACTTCCTGGGCTGGTTTATTTTTTACCAACCCCTAAATCACCTCATGGTTGTGACGTTGATCCTACTGGCGAATATATTGTTGGTAGTGGTAAATTAGCAGCTAGTCTAACTGTGCATTCTTTTACAAAAATGATTGATGCCATTGAAAACAAGAAGTTTGCTGGTGAAGCTTACGGTATTCCAATTCTTAACTTTGACGACGTATTGGCTGGAACTGTTGAGCAACCAGGGTTAGGCCCTTTACATACCGAATTTGACAATAAAGGAAATGCCTATTCAACATTTTTCATTTCTTCTGAAATTGTAAAATGGAAACTGGGAACTTGGGAAGTATTGGATAGACAACCTGCATTTTATTCTCCTGGACATTTAATGATTCCTGGAGGTAACTCTCAACAACCCTTTGGTAAGTATTTGCTTTCCATGAATAAAATAACAAAAGACCGTTATTTGCCAACAGGACCGGAAGTAAGCCAATCCGCTCAATTATTTGATATTTCTGGAGACAAGATGAAACTGCTATTGGATTTCCCAACAGTTGGAGAACCTCACTATGCGGCCGGAATCCCTGCTAATCTAGTGGCTCCAAAGTCCAAGAAAATTTTCAAATTGGAAGAAAATAAGCATCCTTTTGCAACTCTCAACGATGCAGATGCCAAAGTAGTTAGAGATGGAAATAATGTACATGTTTATATTACGACCATTAGAAGCCATTTTAATCCTGATAATATTGAAGGCGTTAAAGTAGGCGATAAAGTATTTTTCCATGTCACCAATATGGAACAAGATTACGATGTGCCCCATGGAATGAGCATGATAGGTGCAAACACATCAGAAGTACTTGTTATGCCAGGACAGACCGAAACTTTTGTTTGGGAGCCCAAACAAGTTGGTGTATGGCCATTTTATTGTACCGATTTCTGTTCGGCACTGCATCAAGAAATGCAAGGCTATGTTCGTGTATCAGCTGCAAACGCCAATACCCCTTTAAAGTGGTCTTTGGGTGAAGATATAGAATAGTAAATTAGGAAAATTTTGTTTTAGTGTTTATTTTCCTATAAAGGCGAGAGTTGAGTTTTTCGCTCTCGCCTTTCCTTTTAAAATACTAATATTAATTTTAATTGTTTTCAGATGAAAAAGTCAAATGTTATCATGCTTATTGCCGCTTTATTGCCACTTGGATTATTCTTTTTTCCTCTTTGGAAAATAACGCTTGAAGCTCCTCAATATCCAACGCCATTAGGTATGTATATTTTTATTAATGATTTTTCAGATGTAAACCCCAATGATATCAAGAACATCAACCTGATGAACCATTATGTGGGGATGAAATACATTCCTGAGGCAATTCCGGAATTCAAGATTTTTCCATTGGGAATCATCATTACTACTATTATCGGGTTAATTATCGCATTTAAAGGCAATTACAAATGGTTTTTGGCCTGGTTTATTTTAATGATTGTTTTAAGTGCTGCGGGACTATATGATTTTTATCTGTGGGAACATCATTACGGAAATGATTTGGATCCCAAAGCGATCATAAAATTTACGAATCCAGATGGTACGGTCATGGGTTTTCAACCACCATTATTTGGTTCAAAAGATATTCTTAACTTTAAAGCACATTCTTATCCAAGATTAGGCGCGTACTTTTTAGGATTAGGCATTGCCACCTCATTATTGGCCTATTTTGTTGGAAAGAAAAGTCATAAAAAAAAGGTTGCTTTGTAAAAAATAGGACTCAAAAACGAGTATGAAAACATTAAAACACTTTGCCATAATAGCATTGCTGGTATTACTATGCAGTTGCAATGCATCACCACAAGCCATTAACTATGGTGCTGACGGGTGTCAATTTTGCAAAATGACCATAGTAGATAAGGTTCATGCTGCAGAAATAGTTACTAAAAAAGGAAAGGTTTATAAGTTTGATGCTACAGAGTGTATGATTAATTTCTTAAAAGGTTTTGATGTTACAGAAATTAAACTCTATTTAACAAATCATTACACGGAACCTGAAACCTTAATTGATGCTAATCAAGCTACTTTTTTAATTAGTGAAAATATCCCAAGCCCAATGGGTGCTTATTTAACGGCATTTAAAAACAAAAAGGTTGCAGAGGAAATTCAAGCTAAACAAGGTGGAGCATTATATACTTGGAGCGAACTTTTAATGCATCAAAAAAAATAAATAACATCATCTATTTATTAAATTCAACCAATAAAAAAATCAATCCTTATTTTTGGAGTAAATCTAACGTATTGAAATGTGCCGTTTATTGAAACATAGCGTCTTAATTATTTCAGCTTTAATAAGTTGTTCTGTATTTTCGCAAACCATTAATGTTTGTGAAACATGTACAATTTCAACCTTAAAAGAAGCTATTGCAGCCGCTAAAGATTTTGATACCATTGTTATAAAAAAAGGCACTTATAAAGAACATGATATTTTAGTTGATAAACCATTAACCATTTTAGGCGAAAATTACCCTGTTATTGATGGTGAGTTAAAAGGTGAAATTATTACTATAGTTTCAGATAATGTAACTATTGATGGGCTGCACATCATTAATGTTGGCACCAGTTATACTTCTGATTATGCTGCCATTAGGGTTAGAAGAAGTAAAAATTTCGTCATTAAAAATCTGGTGCTAGAGAAATTATTCTTTGGTATTTATATAGAAAAATCCAGTTACGGAAAAGTTTTTCATAACAAAATAATTGGTGATGCAGTGCAAGAATACAATTCCGGGAACGGTATCCAATTATGGTACAGCAACCATATTCAAATTGAGCAAAATATTGTTGAACATGTAAGAGATGGCATCTATTTGGAATTTTCTGATGATTGCCTAATAAAGAATAATGTGAGCCAACAAAATCTTCGATATGGTTTACATTTTATGTTTTCCAATAACGACATTTATCAAAATAATACCTTTGAAAATAACGGTGCCGGTGTTGCTGTTATGTTTTCAAAAAAAATTAAAATGCTTCACAACACATTTAAAAAAAATTGGGGAACAGCCTCGTATGGCATGCTCTTAAAAGAAATCAATGATGCTGAAATTATAGGCAATACGTTTGAAGAAAACACCATAGGCATCAATATTGAAGGTTCCAACAGAATTACGTATAAAAACAACAGTTTCATCAATAACGGATGGGCCATTAAAGTAAGAGGAGCCTGTTATACTAACCACTTTTTAGAAAATAATTTTTTATATAATTCTTTTGATATTTCATATAATAGCAACATCAATGATAATGTGTTCAACAAAAATTACTGGAGTAATTATACCGGGTACGATTTAGATAAAAATGGCATAGGTGATGTACCGTACAGACCTGTGAAATTATTCTCGTACATTGTAAACAGAACTCCTGAAACCATCATTTTACTGCGTAGTTTATTCATTGATATTATAGATTTTTCTGAAAAAGTATCTCCTGTTTTTACACCTGATAATCTGTTTGACAATCATCCTTTAATAAAAAAAATAATATGGTAAGCATTCAAAATTTACATAAAAAATTTGGAAAAAACGTAGTGCTTAGCGGCGTAAATCTTGATATTAAAGAAGGTGGCATTTTTGCAGTACTTGGGCCGAATGGGTCAGGCAAAACAACCTTGATTAAATCTATATTAGGCATGGTTATTCCTAACGAAGGAGACATTTCTATTTTAGGAAAAAACATTAAAAAAAGTTCTGATTACCGCTATAAAATTGATTATTTACCGCAAATAGCCAACTTTCCAAACAACCTTAAGGTTAAAGAACTCATCACCATGATTAAGGATTTAAGAGGAAAAAAAATCAATGATGAAGCTCTAATTAGTTTATTTAAATTAGAAGCTTTTTTAGATAAAAAACTTGGCAATCTTTCAGGAGGTACCAAGCAAAAAGTAAATATTGTGTTGGCCTTTATGTTTGACAGCCCTTTGATTATTTTAGACGAACCTACATCTGGTTTGGATCCCATTTCATTGATTCGTTTAAAGGATTTGATTCAAACTGAAAAAGCGAAAGGAAAAACCATTTTGATCACCTCTCATATCATGAGTTTTGTTGAAGAGGTTTCTGATGAAATTGTTTTTCTTTTAGAAGGACAAATTTATTTTAAAGGCTCCATTAATGAACTTAAAACCAAGACGAACCAACCAGATTTTGAACGCGCTATTGCCTCTATACTAACAGATAACCATGCTTAAAATATTAAAATACAGTTTTTACGATTTAATGCGCAGCAGATGGAGTTACATTTACTTTGCGTTTTATTTACTGCTTGGTGTGGTATTATTGTTTTTAAACAATGATTTATCCAAAGCAGTCATCACGTTAATGAACGTTATTATTGTTTTAGTGCCTTTAATCGGCACCATTTTTGGCGTCATGTACTATTACAATTCCAAAGAATTTACAGAACTCTTGTTGGCACAGCCTTTAAAACGCTCTTCCATATTTTTAGGACAATATTTAGGAGTTGCCATATCGTTGTCCATGAGTTTAATTTTAGGTTTAGGTATCCCATTTATATTTTATGGCTTATTTAAAAGTAATGCGATTTGGGATTTTTCATTGCTACTAACAACCGGAACATTTCTTACCTTTATTTTTACTGCATTAGCATTCAATATTGCTTTATCCAATGAAAATAAAATTAAAGGCTTTGGTTATGCCATTTTGTTATGGTTGTTTTTAGCCATTATTTACGACGGTATTTTTTTAATGTCGTTAATCCTTTTTGAAGATTATCCTTTAGATAAATTATCACTGGTTGGCACTATGTTAAATCCTATAGACTTGTCAAGAACACTCATCTTACTTAAATTAGACATATCTGCTTTATTAGGTTATACCGGAGCCGTTTTTAAACAATTCTTCGGAACCAATTTTGGCCTAATTATTTCCTTCTTTATGTTAATCTTATGGGTGGTTTTTCCAGTTTTAAGGATTTCTTATAAATCAAAAAGAAAAGACTTTTGATTTCTATTTCATGATTAAGTTATTTTAACGTGAATAATGTTTAAGTGTTATGATGACACTTTGATTTAAATTCTGGA
>TARA_R110002050_G_scaffold298274_3_pt1 | contig 15935 bp, 14 predicted proteins | sample TARA_R110002050 | Tara Oceans TARA_R110002050 (sample SAMEA4396988) | marine metagenome | biome: Polar Biome; feature: [DCM] deep chlorophyll maximum layer (ENVO:01000326); material: water (ENVO:00002006), including particulate matter (ENVO:01000060) such as... | depth 25 m
TAATGACAAATTATCTGGCACATTAAGCATTGCAAAAAACTTTGCAAATGATTTTTATTCAGAGATATTACGTTGTGGCTTCAATTATCAGTTAGTAAAAAACTTGAATATCGGTGCAGGGGGTATTTTCTTAGTTCAAAATAGTAGTAAAATTAATTCGGGAGGTTCTTTTAGCTTGAAACTGTCTTATTAAAATTTCAAATGTGAAGTTCTTCATTTTATAAATTGAATTATTTATTTTCTATACAATTTTCATATAAAACGATAACTACATTTTATAGTAAAAAGTTAACTTTCACAAGAACTGTCGGTTTCACTAAAAATAGCCTATTTTTAGTTGAAATAGTATTGGGATATCTGACTATTTACTCTCCTTGATACTGTAAAAAGTTGCATCAAAATATATAAAAATCTTAAGAAAAAATACTCTAAGAATCAAAATTTAATCTAGACGATTTACTGTCAAATGTTGTTATTAAAGGGCAATTACAATTTGTAATTTCTATACGTCTCAATAACAACATCCCAATCAGCAGTGATTAAACTGATCATATCCTTTTTACATTTAAAAAATTCATATACAGCATAGGTATCTGGAAACGCATCCTTAAATTCTTCAGGCAAAAATTGATCTAGAATCATTGAAGAGAATTCTTCTTCGTCTTGCATATAATCAATTGCAATTGTAAAATAATCAGGGTCTCCATTATAATTCATGACCCAAAATTCCTTAGTCTCAAGATTAATCCCAAATACACAACCTTTGGAAGATTCTACATACTTAACAGCTTCATCTAGTTTCATGACATATAGTTTTTTACTTTAATTCAAGTTCTGATGTAATACCTTATTGAATGTATGGCTTAAGTGTAAATTTATTATTACTAACTCTTCTATTTCTCAATACATATTAAGTAAATTAGAGTATTGATTTAGATGTAAATAAATCATTAATTACTTTTATTAATTGGTCACGTTGAGGTACTAAAAATCTAAAATTTAAAGTCACAAGTTGTATAATTTTTTCTTTAGTTTCTGCATTATTCTTGACTCCTTGAAAAGCATAACTGAGCAATGTTGTAGCAATTCTATTTCTTTCCATTAATGAAAAATCTGACATATATATATCTTTTAAAAATAGAATTGCTTGTGGAATTGTATTGGGATTAAAAGAAATGTTAAGAGGCAAACTCTGAATACATTTATGAAAAGATCTTCGTTTAATAATATCCCTTTCAAATTGTGATTTGAGATTCTCCTTGCTAAGATATATACCTAAGTATCCCTTATCAACTAATAAAGGTAATATCTGATTATCATATTTATCAGAGTATTTTTTTCTTAAATATAATTCAGTAGGAATAACATTTAGGTTAACTTTTGCAAGCTTATGGTGGTTATCATCTGAGACTAATTGAAGTCCTTCATATCCAGTTAAGCACATAATGTCTAGGTGAAATTTTAAAAACAAACCTATCTCACCACGTTTTTCTTTAAACTGTCTTAATACATCTAATTTCTTAGTGGTTGTTTTAATCTCACAATAATTATTACACCATTCTCTTATTGACTTAAATAATTTTATTCTATTTTTCTTATAATCTTCAGGTATGCTTATTGGAATTGCTTGGTTATTTATAAACTTAATTACACCAACTGAAGGTTCAGTTAATTCTTCCTCAAGAATGATTCCATCTAAAATTTCTAGCATATAAGCAGAAATACTAAACTTATTTTCAAATTTTATAGATAGTGAATTTGTTAACTCATAAAATAAAAGAAGTGAAGTAAAATCAAGCAAAATGTTTGAATCTTCTATTCTAATATTTGAATAATAAAGTAATGGTTGAACTTTAAAGGAACAGTTTTCCTTATTAGTCAAATCTATGTACGCATCTAGAGGGTTATCTTTGTATATACTTCTTACAAGATTAGAAAAGCTAGCTTCACCTTTTAAATACTTCTCGAATAACTCTTTTCTTTGGATTGCAAGAACTTCTTCATTCTCTCCAAAATGATTTACTAATGCTGTGAGAAAGTCCTCTGTAGAACCACCAAAACTCAGAGTTTTTGTTCTATAACCTTCATCTTGTCTTTCTTGAATTTCTCCCATTATTTCAGTTAACCGGGCTTCCTCTTTACTAATTATACTTTTAATGGTTAATTTAACTTCTTCTTTTGTAGAAATAACTTGACCTACCTTAGAATTATGAAGCAATCGTACAATCTCATTATTCTTTACACCACTTTCAGAAATTAATTTTGCATCTTGTTTCCCATCTTTTTCATAATAAACATATGAACCAATCGTGGCAGATTGAAGTGGTTTAAAGTAATCCTTAGGAAAATAGAATTGAATCATCATAAAATACTCCTCACGAGCAATTATATTATCAATATCTTCTGTATAAGGATAAAGCAGTCCTAATGCAGTTTCATAATCTTTTATCTCGATACATATCCCTATTATTGACGCAATTCTTTCGAATTCCATTTGCAGCCCAATAATTGAACCTACTTCGTTCCTTATTTCTTCGTCCTTGCTTTGCTTTCGTAAAGCAATTAGATAATTCCCAATAAAAAAACTGTTCTTAGGCTCTTTTGTCTTTCCAATTAATGTAATTTCTTCTACCTTTTCCCAATTGGGAATTTGACTAACTAACTCTATTTCCATTGCAAGAAAGAAAGGAGTTGATTCATCTCTCTCTTAGAGTCTTTAGAATATCTATCAGTTTTTCACCTTCTTGATTAAGTTTATGTAGGTTATAAGCATACTTCTTAAGATCTAAAGAAGGTGTTTGAAGATCAATATACCTTTCAAGTATATCATTTGACTCAGCATAACATTCAATCCATCCAAATAAATCTGAAATTCTTCTTGGTCTAATTATATCTTCTTCATCTAATTGCTCTAGCAAATTGCTTAGATTATCCTTATTATATTCAATGTTGTCATTTAATGCCTGTACATAATAGTTTAGAATATTAGCGTCAATCTCATTAATATCAACCCTTTCTAATATGTTATTCAACTCATCTACTCTTTCCTCTACAGTGCTTGGATAAACTTCAAAATGTTGCAAAACCTCTAATAAATTATAATAATCTACCTTAGTTAACCCATCTGAAAATAATTTTGAAAACTCCCTTGCTTTATCAATTTTATTCAATTTGATACAAGCTGAAACACCAAAATTGTATACAGAGCTATCCTCATAATTTTTTTCCTCAAGTGCTTTGAATAGAGTGTCGAATTGACCAACTTGTGTTAGCGCTCTAAAAACTATATCATGGTGCATTTTAATTTTTACATTCATTTTTTTATAAAAAGAATATAACTCTATTGCATTCTCAGATGTTGGATCTAATAAATACTTAGAATCTAAATTCAGGAAAGTGATATTTTCGTATCTATCCTCTACTTCACTACTTTTAAGCGATTCTCTAAATACCTCAGAAATTTTGAAAATAATTTGAAGATCAGGGTTGTAAGCTGCTTGTTTGTCAACCATTAGTGAATACTGAATCAAATTGTTTCTAATATATCTATTGAATAGTAAATCTATTATTTGTGACCAATATGATAGATTACTGTAATCAATTACTTGAGGAAGCTCTATGTCCTCCAAATTTTTCTCCATGATTGCAAGTGCCCATTCAAACCAACCTACCTCTCTTTTTATCATTACTTTACCTACCCTATGAAGAATGAATAGGTCGTTTTCAATTATTGATTTTGGTATTTTTTCATAAATGATTTCCTCTCCCTCATTTATATGTTCAGTAAGAACAAACCAACAAATTGGATTCATAGGCTCTTGTTTAAATACTAAATCACACAATTCTTTAGCCTTATTTAAATCTCCCATTTCAGCATATGAAATTGCAGCTCTTTCCGTATAACGTAAATTACTATTATTAATATTAAATGATGCTATAAAGGCTCTATTCATATCATCATCTTTACCAAGAAGTCTAAAACACATGGCTTTTTGGAACTGAATTTTTCCTTTTATATAAACATCTTCAATAGATTCCTGCTCAACCTTCTTTTCAATTCTAGATATTTCCTCTAATGCACTCTTAGGTTTAAACTTGAATATTAATTCTTTTATATTATCCAGTCTTTCTTTAAGTAGTTGAATCAACTGTGGACTATTGCCAGATAAAACATCTATAGACTCTTGTATGGTATCAACTTTATCAGAAATTTTAAATACTTCTTCTTTGTAATCCATCTCCAATTCTAATAAGCGAAGGTTTTTGCTTTCAGATAAATGCTTGTCGAATTTTTGAAGAAAAGTATTGATTTCTTCATCTGTTGGTTGAATTATATTTTTATTCTTAAGGAGCTCCATTTTCATTTTTTTTATATCAAAATCCTTAAATATCCTATACCTCAATAATGCTTCTACTGCATTTTGTGAAGCAAAAAATTTAAAGTTTCCTGAAGAGTTTTTGATTTCCTTCAAATTTTCGTTAAAGCATTCTTCAACTGTGTTCTCAATAACAATTCGAAGTTCCTCATGAAACTCCTCATTTACTTTAAATACTGTTGATAAGGGATTTTTGAAGTAACTATTAATTTTTTCAACAACTAAAGAAAGTCCAATAGCTTTTGAGACTTCAGTTGCAATAGACATGAATAAGGGCATAAAAATTATATTAAAACTTTTTAGAATATTTACCTTTAAAGTATAGTTTGCTTGGTTTGTAGTTTTGATTGACTTTAGATCAAAAATCTTCTAAGTTATTAAACTTTTACACTTTTCGAATTGTTACTTTGTTCTTTTTATGCTTTCCTTAAAACCAAACTGTTTAAAAGTAGAATAACTAATTTTAGAAAAGCAACAATTTGTTTAATTGTGGTAAGTTGATAATTTCGATCTCTCTTGTGAAATAGCCCAATTGGTATAATCTACCTGAAAATTAATTTGACATTGTTAGAATGCAGTAAAATCAATATAAACGATAAGTAAGCTTACAATTCATCACAAAATATATTTAATATACTTATTAAATTAGCTCAACGATTACAATTTATGACTATTTCCAAAAATGATTCTACTTTACTTTTTATAGATTTAAATACAATGCCTTAAACTAGGTATTTTTATTTTTTCATAGATAGACACAAGAAGAAAAAATGAAACAAAAAATATACTTTAATCCAATAACAAAAATATTTTCAGAATCAATATATCAATCTGAAAAAGAGTTTTCTATTGCGGTTCCATTTATCACCAATTTTGCAAAATCAATTTTAAGCAAAGAGAAACTTTCAAAAATTAAATCAAAGAAGTTGCTAACCTGTTTTAATGAATTCAATTTAAATTCTTTTGACTTAGATACTTTAAGTTACTTATTGACAAATGGTGTAGAAATAAGGTTTAATAATGAAATTCATCTAAAAATTTATCTCTTCGAAAACAATGGATTTATTAGCTCTTCAAATCTTACCAAAAGCGGTTTTGAAAATAGTGTGGAGATAACCTCGACAATTGAAAAAGAGAATTTATCAGATTGTAAAAAATTTTTCAATAAATTATGGCAAGAATCTATTGAAAATAAAATTACGGAAGAACTAATAAAGGAGAATTATCCTAAATATTTACTTCTAAAAAAACGAACTCAATACAAAAAGCCAGAACAAATATTAATTACTTCAAAAAAACTAAGTATTTCCAATGTTGAAATAGAAGATTTGATTGAATATTTATTTAAGGCAGAACAAGACTTCTCATATTACAGTAATAATGCATTTGTAGCAAATAAGGACAGAGAAAATATAAAATCAAAAATTAAAAAGGGTTTTAAAGTTGAAGATTTTTACACTCCAAAAGGGAATCAAAATCGAGAAGAATCACTTTATTATAAGATGATGTATGGAAGAGAGGGGTTTATTGCGGGAACTGGACTGCGTGAGAGTCAATTTAGAGAAACATTTGAAAACGAAAAATTTCTAGAAATAATTAGTTACATCTATCCTCCAATTATTCATAAAGAAGATTGGAATTTAGAGGATAATGACATATTTCGAGAATATTGCAATGGAATATTTGAATATCGAATTCCGCAATATGCTGAAACACTTCCGATACGATTAGCCTCTTATTTTTATCCTAATAATTTTCTTCCAATTTTCAAACTAAGCCATCTTGAAAAAGTTTGTAGGATATTAGGTTTAGAAACAGCGGTTAAATCTAAAGGAGACAAACTATATGTTTACAATACATTTCTGTCAAATAAAATGAAATCTATTCCATTTGACAACTATGTTAAATCAAGTATTGCATATCAGTTGTATTTTACTGTTGAGTTATATGAAAGATTGGCTAATGGAGAAGAATTTGAAGCAATATTAAAAAGTCATAAGGAGAATTGGCGAAAAGATTATATCAAAAAAGGAAAACAAGTATTAGAAAAAATAAATCCTGTGAATAAAAATAGCTAAAAAAGGAAATATTTCACATTCGGTCGTTACTCTATTTGGCCAAATTGTTTGATACATATAAATACTTATGTCTCTACTATTTTAATTTATTCTTAATAAGCAGTATTCAAGATTATTTTTCCACCTTTTATAATGAGTTTTTTCTCTTTATCAGAGTCTTATATTTTCATAGTAGATAAATCCTCAAATCTTATTATCTACGTTAAAAAGTAAGGTATTGATTCTACTCGAATTTTAGTATGTTCTGTTGCAAAAATTAACTCATGCAGGAGCTGCATAATCTTTATTAAGAAGTTGACTTTCATTCGAAAGTCTGCATGTTTTGCTATAGAAAGTGAGAGAATTCCAATAGAAATTATAAGGCAAGTAGTTCAAATTAAATCTCAAAGAAAAATCAATCTGTCTCACCTTCATTAATGAACTCCAAAAGCCCTATCGCAAAATCAGTTACATCTAAAAAACTGTATTTGCTTATATAAGGCGCGGATATAAATTCCTGCATAATGCCTTTAGCAACCAAATCTTGTTTATAGTAATAAAATTCTCCTTCTGAGATACCATAATAAGAGTGATCCCTATAACCTTCTGTTACTTCTAATGCCTCATCAAATTTCTTTAGTTCAAGTTCTGCTTCAGCCAGCTTTTTGTTTATCATCTTTCTAGTAAAACCCTTAATTCCCCTAGCACCAATAACCATTTCTTCTGTTAACTTCTGCTTTAACTGTTCAACATCTAGCAACAAACTGATTCTCATTTTTTTAAGCTTCTCATAGTCTTCCTTCATAATATAGTGTGCCGCAAGGATTTTAATCTGAGCGTCATTTAGTTTTGAGATGACATCAATATAGACCTCAACAAACTCCGTTTTAATGGGATTCAATAATTGATTAGCCAAAATCAGCTTAAACCGTTTCTTCTTCTCATCACTACTAGTTCCTGCAACTTCTTTTATAATAGTTTCAAATATGTCTCCGAACTGTTCTGATGAAATCTGCTCAAGATTAGATTCTTCTACTTTTCTAGTCATGAAGTATGCCCCAAGAGCTTCAATAAAATCATTTACTCTTCTCTGTTTAACCCGCGCTCTATGCTCAAAGAGGGCTTCATTTATTGCCGCACCAAAATACGGTATCACACCTATTAATCCCTTTAGTGTGCTCAAAAATACTTCATTCTTTTTCTCAGTCATAAGTACTTGCAAATTACGGATAAGTCATTAAACAAATTTATATTTAGAACAACCAATTAATCTAAAGTCATTTGCGCATGTGTAGCCCAAAAAGGTATGAAAAATTCACATTTACATGAGATTTAATCGCTAATACCGAAAAGGATTCGAACCTAGTAGCATTATACCTTCTCATGCACAAAGTGGATAATATAAACCATTATTTTTTTGCCGAAAAAGTAAAATCTTAAAATTAATACAAATTCAAGAATAACTCAAAAGAAAGAGTAAGACTAATTTCACTTTTCTAGTGAAATTTTCATTAAAATAATATAGTTTTGTATGGATGGGAAGGTTGTTAAGTCAGTTGTTTGAAAGGTTAGACTATACAAGAGAAAATGGGCTATATCTTATAGATTCTGATAAAGAACTTATTCTAAAAAACTTTCCTTACCGCATAAGTAGAATATTAGCTGATGTAATAAAACCATATGCGATTTTTAATATAGACAATAGTGCAGTAATTGAGGAACATATCTCTCCAATTAACAACCCAATTATTCTTTTTTATGATAATCCTTCTGAATCAGAATTTAGTATAATAGCCAAGCATTCATTTAATTTAAGCAGAGCTCCAATTGTGATTATAAGTAATCACAAAAAAAACTCAATTGATATATTTCATGGGTTTGATTTTTCTAAATCTAGTGGAAACGATTGGTTATCTCAGATAAATATTGATGATAATTTACTCTCCGCAAGAAACTTAAGAACTGGTAAGGGTTGGAGTGTTATTTATGAAGAATATTTTAAAAGAAGTAAAACAGTAGATTATCATCTTTTAAGCAATATAACAGATGCAAGAAGAATACTTGTAGCGAAAGAAAAAGATTTTCCAGAAGGGAATCTACCTCCAGAAGTAGCAAATAGGCTAATAGGGAGGCTAATTTTTATAAGGTATTTAATAGATAGAAATGTTTCATTTAGTGATTATTCACCTCTTGCCATTAACGAAGAATCTTTTGACGAGATAAAAGAAGAAAAAGAAAGAAGAAGGTCAGTCCTGAATAGTATTCTTCTAGATCATGAGGAAGCTTATAAACTATTTGATTACATATCCAGAAAGTTTAAAGGTGATTTATTTCCTTTAATTACAAAAGAAGGAAACACTAAGATATTTGAAAAGAATATTGTTAGTTCTGAAAATCTTAATGTAATATATCATCTATTAATTGTTCTGACATTTTTACTGGAAACGAAATCAGAGGTTATTCAGTTCAACCATCATTATTTGATATCTATGATTTTGAGATTATTCCTGTTGAATTGATAAGTAATATCTATGAGAGTTTTCTTGGAAATACAAATCATGCTAAGGCTGAAAATATAGGAGTCAAGCTATCAAAACAAAAACAAGTTAAAGCTTATTATACTCCTCCATTTCTTGTAGACTTTATCTTAAGCCAAACTGTAAATCCACACTTAGAAAAAGCTAATGAGGCTTCATGTAAAGTTTTAGACCCATCATGTGGGTCTGGAATTTTTCTTGTTGAATCTTTAAGACAACTTATTGAAAAAGAGATTCAGTTAAGTGCTAATAAGAATAGTACAGAGATTGCTAATGATAGATTATGGGAATTATTATCCAAAAATATTTTTGGGATTGATATTGATATTAATGCAATAGAAGTAACTACTTTTTCTCTATATATAACACTTCTAGATTACAAAAGACATCCCCGAGAAATAGAAACATTTGAATTCAAATCTATAAAAGGAACAAATTTATTTGGAGGAGTCAAGGCAGATTTTTTTAATACCGCTAATAAATTCAATAAATTATTCAAAGAAGATGTAAGATTGGATTTTATTATCGGTAATCCACCATGGGGAAAGGTCTCCAATTCTAATTACAAAACCTATATAAGGGAAAGAAAAATCAATGACCTATTATCTGAAGAACCTGAAGTCTTATCTATTGGTAACGAGGAAATCTCTCAAGCTTTTATGGTAAGAGTTTCAGACTTTATCAAGACCGACCAAAATACAAAGTGTTGTTTTATTGTAACAAGTAAAAACCTCTATAATTCTGATGAAAGTGCTAAACAATGGAGAAAATATTTTCTTTCAACTTTTAAGGTAACCCAATGCGTTGATTTAACTGGAGTGAATAATAAAGTAGCAGGGGGGAATCATTTATTTGAAAATGCAAGACAACCTGCTGCTATTATTTTATATGAAAAGTCTAACCTGGAAAGCATTCAATCAAATGATATTGAACATATAAGTGCAAGAGCTAATAGTTATTTTAACAGTTTCAAAACTATCGTAATTGAGAAAAGAGATATTAAAAGAATAAGTCAAAATCAGTTGTTAATTGATGATGAATTATGGAAAATTGTCCTATATGGAAATTATCTCGATTATCAATTAATTAATCGACTAAATACAAAATTCCCAAGTATAGGCGAAGAATTCAGTAAGAAGCAGCTCGATTATAAAGGTGGGTTTAAAGCAAAAGATACTGGAGTCAAACAAGAAAATAGGAAAGAAACTAATCATCTATGGAACTACAAGTATATTGAATTAGAATCGAGAAAAGAATTAAGACAATATGCAGTTAATCCAACTATTACCTTCAAAGAAAAAATAGAAGAGTTGATTCGTAAGAGTGTAGTAACTGAAGATTATAAGGTAGCGCAGCTCCCAAATATTAGAACTTTTACTGGGAAAAAACTATTAATTAAAAAAGGATTAGATAAAGAATTGAATCATAGTGCAACTAGTGCTTTTTCTAATAAAAATGTAGTCTTTTCTTCAACGGTTGCTGCAATTTCTAGTAAATCTGAGATAATGCCCAAGGAAGTTGAGGATTTCCTTTATGGGGTTTGTGCAATATTCAATTCTTCCTTATTTACATATTTGTTATTTATGACAAGTTCCTCATTTGGAAAGGCAAGAAACAGATTTAATTTTAATGAGTTTCTTTCAAAACCATTTAAGATAGATGGAGAGTTAATCAATTTGTCTAAACAGATTCATGAAGATATTAGAGGGTTTGATTTTGACAAAGATTTATTTTTCGAATCTCGAAAGGAAGAAGTTGAAGAAAAAATATTTAACCTATATGGACTAGACAAACTCGAAAGAAGTCTTATTGATTATGCACTTAATGTTAGCTTGCCAATATATAAAAGGTCTAATCGTGAAACTAACCATTTTGCCTTTAGACAAATAAACGAAAGTAATAGAAATATCATTATAGACTATTGTCAAATCTTTGTTGAACACTTCTCAAAAAGATTTGATTCAGGAAATGACAAGACCAACTTCAATGTAGATGTTTACATTGAGTCTGACTTCATTGCAATAAATTTTGTCACTTCTAAATATAGAAAAGAAAGAATTAAGGTCAATTATAATACAACTCTAAAAGACATTATTTCAAAATTAGGTGGACTTGGGTATTTAAAAGTGAGTTCTGAGTTGTTCATTAGGCAAGATGTAAGAGGGTTTAATGAAAACTCATTTTACATTATTAAGCCAAATGAAAACAAGAATTGGCATAAAGCATTAGGTTATAGCGATTTAATGGATTTTATTGAAGCAATTGCTAGTGCAGAACTAAAACATCAAAAGCTTAATTAATATGGATGCATTAAGCTACTATCCTGCAAAAGAGCCATATTACCTTAAAGGCATACTTAACTTGTTAAGCTATTCATACAATCAATTGGTAGCAGATAAGTCAGTTAACAAATATTCAAGAAAAAAAATATTACAACAACATATTGAAGTCAAAGGAAATGAAGGAAAGAAGACAAAACTTGAATTAGAAGATTATTTAAGGAATGACCTTGTAACATGTTATATTCAAAAACACCAAAAGGAATTTTCTGAGTTAAAATATTTCCAATTCATTCCAGGTGCTGATGAAATTGCTAATAAGATAACGATTGGAAGTCTAGATTTGAAAGTTATAATTCCAACTAGTGGTTATTCTATTACAGGAAATTATTTAGCAATTGAATTTAAGAGGATTAATAAGGAAGCTGGGAAGAAGAGATATTATGTAGATGGAGGAGTAAAAAAATTTATTGATAGACAGTATTACCCAGAGATAGATACACCAACTGCAACTATGGTTGGAATTATGGAAGCGGAGAAAAATTCATATATTGAAAATGCTGAAAAGATTGCATCGTCAATCAATACATTATTAAATAATAATCATGGTGGGAGTATTTTAGAAAAATTAAACTTGATTAGAAATGATTTAGAAGGATATGATGGCGTAGAGATATATAATTCTAAGATTAAGAGGGTAGACAATTCCGAGTTAAATATTATTCATATATTCTTAGATTATTATAACTTAATTGAGACCTAATCTCTCTTAAAATAATAGTTTGTCATATTATATTGAAATTCCGACTCTTGAGTAACTTCAGACAAAAAAATAATGCTAGAGGCGTAATCAACATTTACGATTTTGAACTTGGCATTTCTCATAAAAAGTACCTCTAATTCTGTCTTATTGTTAGTTAAGTTAGAGATATCTTTTCCATAGCTATTTTGACTTAATGTATTTATTTTCCATACTATTGGAGAGTTATTATAATCTTCTTTTGCAGTTGATAAGAAGTAAGGGATATTGATAACTTTGTTTTTGTTTTTTTTAAACCATTTTAAGACTTCTTTTGTATCACCATAGGGTGAATCCATCCGATATACAATAGGATTTTTAGATGGGGCTATTTTTTCTAAAGATTTATCTAAATAATGAATATAGGACTGCTTACAAATACATAGAGGTGTCTTACCTGACCTTAATTCTGAATTAATCCATGAAGAGGCACTTCCTGTATATGCAAGGACAAAATATGCTTCTTCTTCTGTAAGGTTATTCTCAACCATTCCATTTAGGTTTGGTTTAAATTCTTCTCCACCTTCACTAAAATCTTCAAACCAATCATCAAATGAAGAAATAGATTCTTCAACAGATAGCCCATTTTGGTCAACTTGACCATCACATTTACTTAATAGTGCTTTTATCCTTACTGAAGGTTTCCCCATTCTCTTGTCATTTTAATTTTCTATAATAAATTTACAATTTCTTGTTGAATTTCAGTACGGTTTTGAGTTAAAGATTCTATCAACCTTCATCACTGCTCTTTCAAATCATAACTACATACCTTACTTTTTTATATAAAAAGTAGAGTCTCCCTAGAAATGTAGTGTCTAAGTAATAATCTTGAAAGCCATCAATTTTTATGCTATTTATTGCAATATAGCTTAAATTTGATTTAATAATTACGAGGAAAAAGTATGTCTTATTTACTTGAAATAGAATTGAGAAAGGAATTTGAAGAAGGAATTAGAATAGCCAAACAACATAAGATAATCCCTAGAAAGAATTAATATGCTTGGTGAAAAGAGTGCTTTAGAAGTTGCAAAAGCTATGCTAAATAGTAATAAGTATCATGATGGATTTGCTAAAATGCTTTTAGAAGGATTAGCTGATTACACAATTGAACCTGTATTCCTGAAGCCATAATATTCGTCACTTTTTACGAAGCAAGTATTACAGGAAGCAGTAAAGAGTTTAGGTCGAAAGCCGAATTTCTGATAAAAGAATTGGTCTATATCTAGTTCACTTATTAATTTTTGTGATTGTAATCGAATTTATTGATTTTTTAATTTCAACTTTATCACCTATATCAAAACCAAACGAAGAGAGCCATTTACCATTCATCCGGATTTCGGGAACAAGGATACTATCCCATTTCCTCTTTCTATACTTCCCTAAAACATGAATTATCTTTATATGGCTCATAAATAAAACGATATGCCATAAAATTATTAAGATGTCTTCGATGAAAAAAATATATTTCAAAATATTTAATATCAGCTAGTTGAGATAGCGCATAGACACATTTTATGAAATGGATTTTCACACTCCAATTATATAATAAGAGTCCTAAAAAAGTAACAACTCTCAAATACTTGTCTTAAATTACCTTTACGAAGATTAGATTGCAATCAATTATAAAAGCACCTCATTCAATAAGGGTTATAAACCAATTTAAGTTGTGCTAATACTTTATTCACTTAATTGTAACAAAAGATCTTGAAGGAGCTTAAGGAATACCTCCATCTTATGAAATATTTGATCAAATCAAATATTTATTTGGTCTGATTTTTTTTATTAATTGCTTGAACTGTAGTAATTGAAAGGACTATACATATTATTTCGTAAATTAATAGAAAAACAAAGTAACCTGCCCAATAAGTCATCGAAATCAAACAAATAATGTCACTTTGTATTTTCCCACAAATCAATGGAAGAATTAAACCAATAAATAAACCAATAACAGGTATAAATATCATAAATAAGCCTCTAGTTACGGAAGAGTAAATTAATCCAAAGGGACCCAATAATAAGGTCAAAAGAACTGAGACTAGAACTCTCTTGGATGGCTTTTTATTGTTACTATATTGATGTACTAAAGGTTCACTCAAATCAGAAGTTCTTTTTGAAGTAAGTTCTACTTGATGTTGAGTATAAAGGGAATAATAGTCATTAACTGATTTATGAGGGTTATCCTTTTGCCATTCTTTAATATTCTTTATTTCCATCAATTTACTTTTTTCAGTTTTAATTGGTTTTCTTCGATATCAGTAATTAAGTATCCATTTTTATACTCAAAAGTCCAAGTGAGTTTTACAGCACCAATTGATAAAAATGTAGAACCTATATCTTCTGGACTAAGGAACACTTTATTATCAGAGATTGAGTAAGAAAATTTGCTATCGACAGGGTTATCCTCTAAATCAAATATGCATACATCAGAATTTGTAAAGTATATTCTTAAAGAACCATTCTCATTTTCCCAAGTAGAATTCTTAATAATTGAGCTAATGTCAGAAGAGACAGGAATTGCTGATTTAATTTGATCAGGGAGCCCATTTAGAACTAGTAGAGTTGATGTTGAACCTAAAACAAATCCAATGATCGAGGCAAATATTACGTTTTTCATTCTCTTTTTTATTTTGAATCAACCCTTCTTAATCGAACAAAAAAGACAGTGGGCTGAAAGAATTATCCGTAATCGAGGTTCCGCTAAGACCCATCGCACAAAATAAACTAACAACCCACCTTTCGATGAGCGTTCAGTCTATCATACCTGTGCGATTTGAAATTTAGCGGATTTCGATTTACAGTTTGATAGCTATACGCTACTTATATATTTTTCTACTTGTATCTACTTCTTATCTTCTTTAATAATGATTAATAGGCTATAAATTTAAAATATTAATGGCTGACTTAAAACTATATCACAAAAAAAATAAATCTACCCATAATCTAATAGCGTAATCTAATACTTGGAAATATTATTTAGTTGATATTTTTTAAAAAATTCTGTGTATTCTATGTAGTGGCAGGTTTGCAATAAAACAAACTTGGTTTCGGCGTCAATTGTATTATCTGCCACTTTCATAGAACCCTCAATTTATTGATTCAACCTATCTCGTATCTCCTTCATCTTCTTTTTGACATCAACCGGTTCTGAATTTTTCTTTTCTGATTTACTGTCCTTAGACTTTGCAATAGAGTCCTTGAGCTCATCAACTTTATTTTGTTCCTCTTTAGACAGTTCAACTTCATGGAAATAATTAAAGAAAATTTCTCCATTGTTGCCTCTTGACTCAATATACTTATACCCCATATGCACTGCATATAATTTTAACCATTTAACAAATTTATGGGCACTGTACCAACCTTCTCCACTAATCTCTGGATAATGGATGTCAAAATTTTCCTTTATCTCCTTTCTGTTATGTTTTCGATTACATTTTACCTTTGAAATAAACTTTATAAATTCATGACAAGTTTTAGCTTCAATTCTCTTCTCATCAATATTCTGCTTTTCAACTTCTATGAGTCCCTCCTTTAAATAAAGCTGAACACATTTTAGCATAAGATTATCAAATAAATTATACTCATCTTCATCCCATTCATCGAATAAAAGGTGCCCAAATTCCTCTTGTGGTGTTCGTGTGGCATTATAGTATTGAGACAATTCGAATTCAGATCTCCTTCTTTCAAAAGAGTTCCCTTCACCTAAAAGCACATAGTTAGTGATAATAAGTATCTTAGCTACATCTTGTTTTGGGATCTTAAAGCGATTTTGCCCTTTTCTTTCTACTATCATTCCATCTGTTAGACAAGAGAATAGCCTCTCTGAATCAAAATTTCTTTTTACATCCTCAAAAACAATAATGGAGGTATCAAGCATTATATCTTGAAAA
>TARA_R110002050_G_scaffold78420_1_pt1 | contig 15861 bp, 18 predicted proteins | sample TARA_R110002050 | Tara Oceans TARA_R110002050 (sample SAMEA4396988) | marine metagenome | biome: Polar Biome; feature: [DCM] deep chlorophyll maximum layer (ENVO:01000326); material: water (ENVO:00002006), including particulate matter (ENVO:01000060) such as... | depth 25 m
ATGACTTTCGAATCTTCATCAATGATCACGGTATGGCCGGGGGGCATGTAAAACACTTCACCTGCTGTTACAACTACCGTCTTTTTGTCCTTGTCAATGATTCGAAGTTTTCCTTTTTCCACATAGCCCCAGTGCGGTACCTGACACAGGTCATCTTTTAAGCCAACAAGCACAGGGGTATAATCAGTACCGGCAGGTACTTCATTAATGGTAACGGCTAGTCCGCCCCATCCGCCAACCATATTAATGATGTTGCCTTTGGGGAAGTCGTTGGGTGAAATGTGTATTGGCCCCGTGTATTCGTGCGGATGCAACACCAGTTCATGTGAGTCTTTTTCCTGCGATGCTCCGGCTAAACTCAAAAAGAGTGCAAGCAGAACTGGCATCGTCTTCATTGCTTTAATTATTTCCATGATACTTGAAATTAAGTGATTAAATAATTGAATGCGGAATTAACGTATTGATATCGATAATCCTGTAAGGCAAAGTTATGACCGAATAGGTAGCGAAGTCTACCACTTTTCATTCAAGGAATAACACATTTGATTCATTTGAAATTTGATCGGCTAGCCCGTCTTGAGCTTCGGTGTGTGTTGGTCTTATCGGTTCAGGAGTCGTATTGTTACAGTGCTTCTTAGGGAGAAGAAGGATTTATAATGTCGTTAAATCGCAATCTTGGAGGGATTGATTCTGAATTTTTCATGGAAACATTTGGCGAAGTATGAAGGGTTGTGGTATCCCACTTCCAAAGCAATTTCAGAGATGTTGTACCGATTTTCCCTGATCAGGGAAAGGGCTTTGTTTAGGCGGATGTCGCGGATGAAATTCACAGGCGAACGGCCCGTGATAGCTGTCACTTTTCGATAGAGTTGTGGCCTGCTGATGCCAATTTCTTTTGAAAGGTACTCCACCCCGAAGGCAAAATCAGAAAACCGACTTTCGGTAATGTCCATGAGACTATCCAGAAATTTTTGCTCTGACGGGCTCATGATTCGCAGACCGATGCTTTTTTTGATGATTTCATTGGTCGAGCAAAGTTTTTCAAATAAGTGAGAGGTAAGAATTTCGCTATCTCTGGCAATCAAGCACATGCGCTGACTTATTTGCATCGCTTTTTCAAAAAATCCGCCTTTCTCAGTAAGTGGCTGCCCCACGCTGATACCCATGTTGAAAGAGATGTTGTATTGGTTGGCATCTGGTTTTGTGCGCTTGTTCAAAAACTCTTTTTGAATCATGTAGGCGCACTGAAGGATTTTTTCGGGGCTTTCGAATACCGCAATGACGTGATCAAAGCCCCCGGTGCGAACTTCTTTTCCTTCAAAAGTTGAGATCAGTTGGAGTGCTTTGTTCTTGGGTCCTTTGGGGAGTTTGAGTTGATCGAAGTCAATAAAACCGGAGCTGTTTGTTTTGGCCAAAATATCAAGTGTGAGAATGTAGCGGTAGCCCGTGTCAATTTTTCCATCTTCGTGTCTGACCAAACCATGATCCACCTGCTGGTTTTCGCCCATGAACATGTCGTACATGCCGCCCTCCACTTCAACAATCTGGCAGGCCGTAAATCCGTTGGCTTCGCGATGGGTTGCTGCGCAGGATTCCTTGTCAGGGCCTTCCATCAAACAGTAAACTGTTCCGGCTTCTTCATTGAACCAGTATTGATGATACACCACTCCATATTTTTCCTGGACGGCCAGATCAGCCAGGTGTGCTTTCCTGGTATCCTCCACGGAAAGCTCACCCACAAAATGAATATCCATGTATAGCGGCATAACTACTTTTTTTGTGAAAGGAAGCCTATGCAAGTTAGCCAATTTGTACGATATTCGGACAATTAACTCTTAAATAAAATTCTAAGTTTGGTTGAGGGTGTCTTCGATTTTCGTTCCATTTCGCATGGTATTTGACAGTGGATGTGGCCAATCCAAGTCACTCAAAGCAAACTCCGGTTTAGGCTTGCAGGTGTAATCTCATGCGATAAGCATTCATGGCAAAGGTGCCCAGGCGGGTCGTTAGTCTGTAATTGACAACAGCACCCACTCCCGCTCCAACACCAGGAATTAGCTGAAGTAATTTGGCCAGGTCGAGGTGATCGCGGTATTCTTCCCAGTAGGTTCTCCAATCCAGTTGATTGAGATCAGCAGGTAACCTGTGTTTATGGTCGTCCCACTCAGCTATGATGCGATAAATCTTATTTCGGTGCTCCTGACTCGAAAAGGCGAGCTGGAAAACATACAATATAAAGATCCGTTCCCGGTAGTCCTGGGTGTCGAAACCATAGTTTGCAGCTAGTTCAAACAACATCTTCATCTTGATTGACATCCAGAGTGGGAGGTCGGCAAAGCCCCAGACGATCCCACCAAATCCGGTTGCTGCTCCTTCGGCGGCAGCGGTTGAACGGTAGAATTTGATGCGTTCCTTGATTTTGGCTTCCCGCAGCTCGAGGGGAGCATCCGACAGGATTAGTCGTGGAGTGATCATTCCGGAACCAGTCATAATGGTCCGCGTCATGTGTTTTATGGCCTGGGTGATTGCCTGGTGTGCTTTTTCAGGGATTAGGCTGTTTGCTCTTGTCTGTAGCTTTTTAGTGGCTCCACTTAACACCGATGGTTTTCGTTGCATTTTTTGTTGCCACAAGTTCAGCTCGATCAAAATCTGATTCTTATAGACATCGGAACCGGAAGTATTCCTATTCATAGCTATCCTGGCTTTTATAAAATGACAGTTTTAGACCCGCATTTGTTCTTCGTTTGTCCGGGATATTCATTGCCAGTAAATGGCGTGATAGCGAAATCTGAGTTGTTTCAGAAGAGATCCGTACTCAACTCAATCATCCATTGAGCGCTTCGGCTCCGTTGGTCACTTCCAGGATTTCGTTGGTAATAGCAGCCTGACGGGCCTTATTGAAGGTCAGGGTTAAGTCTTTTATCAGATCGGTCGCATTGTCCGTTGCCTTGTGCATAGCGGTCATACGGGCTCCTTGTTCTGCAGCGTTCGAGTCGAGTAGGGCTCTGTATAATTGGATTTTCAGCGATCGTGGAATGAGTTCCTCTACAATTTGCTCTTTTGTCGGTTCATAAATGAAATCGAGATGGGTAGTAACCTCCTCTTCGTCGGCAGCAATTTCGACGGGTAAAAATTGTTCTGTGGTGCAGATTTGAACGGCAGCATTTTTAAATTCGTTGTAAACCAGTTCTATCCGGTCGTATTTTTGCTCTGTGAAATCAGCCATCAGGTTCGATGCCAGCTTTGAAGAGTGCTCAAAGGTCAGGGGGTCAAAAATATCATTGGCTTGTCCTACAATGGGCATTTTTTTCAGCTTCAGGTATTTCTCACCTTGTTTTCCAACGATAAGAAACCCGAGTTGTCCCAATTTCAGTTGTTTGTTGTATTTGGTTAGTGCCAATTCGTACGCTGTTTTGGCGATGTTGGTATTAAAAGCACCACAAAGCCCGCGGTTCGAGCTAATCAGAATTAGCAGCACCTTTTCCGGTTCGCGTTGTTGGGTATAAACGGATTCATCGCTGTTCTCCAGGCTAGAGCCAATGGAACTGAGTATTTCGTGCAGCTTATCGGCATAAGGCCTGATCTGAAGGATGGCATCCTGAGCCTTCTTGAGCTTGGCAGCCGAAACCATTTTCATGGCACTGGTCACTTGCCGGGTGGTTTTTACCGATGAAATTCGTGTGCGTATTTCTTTTAAACTGGCCATCTTCTAGAAATGATTGAATGGTTGAATGATCGAAATTTTCGTGTTCGATCATTCAATCGTTTCATTATTTAAATCGTTCTGCTACTTCTTTTGCTACTTTTTCCAGAACTCTGATAATATCGTCATTGAGGATTCCTTTTCTCAATTGATCGAGTGTAGGGCGATATTCCATTTCCAGCATATCGATAAAATCTTTCTCGAAGGCTTTCACCTTTTCCACCGGAATGGGGCGCAGGAGTTCCTTGGTGCCGCAGTAAATGATTGCGATTTGGTGCTCGATTTTTATTGGGGCATACTGTCCCTGCTTCAAAATCTCTACGTTCTTGCGTCCTTTGTCGAGCACACGCATGGTTGCAGCATCCAGGTCGGATCCAAATTTGGAGAATGCTTCCAGTTCGCGAAACTGGGCCTGGTCAAGCTTCAGTGTTCCGGAGATCTTTTTCATGGCTTTCACCTGTGCGTTACCACCCACACGCGAAACCGAAATTCCCACGTTAATCGCTGGCCGCACTCCGGAGTTAAACAAGTTGGATTCCAGGAAAATCTGACCATCGGTAATCGAAATCACGTTGGTAGGAATATAGGCTGAAACGTCGCTGGCCTGTGTTTCAATGATGGGCAAGGCGGTGAGTGAGCCTCCCCCTTTAACCTTTCCTTGCAGGCACTCGGGCAGGTCGTTCATTTTTGCAGCGATTTCGTCGGAGTCAATAATTTTTGCCGCACGCTCCAGCAGTCGCGAGTGTAAGTAAAAAACATCACCCGGATAAGCTTCACGGCCTGGTGGACGGCGAAGCAGCAGGGAAACCTCACGATAGGAAACGGCTTGTTTTGAAAGATCATCAAAAACAATTAAGGCATCTCGTCCGGTATCACGGAAATATTCGCCAATGGAAGCTCCGGCATAGGGGGCATAATATTGAAGAGCTGCCGGATCGGAGGCCGTCGCCGAAACGATGACCGTGTAATCCATAGCGCCATATTTTTTGAGGGTTGCCGCAATGTTGGCAACGGTTGATCCCTTTTGGCCAACGGCAACATAAATACAGTAAACCGGCGTTCCGGCTTCGTAATTTTCGCGTTGATTGATGATGGTATCGATGGCCACAGCTGTTTTTCCGGTTTGGCGGTCGCCGATGATCAACTCGCGCTGTCCACGTCCAATCGGGATCATGGCATCAATGGCTTTAATGCCGGTTTGTAAGGGCTGGGTAACGGGTTGCCGGAAAATAACTCCTGGAGCTTTGCGTTCCAACGGCATCTCAAATTTTTCGCCCTGAATAGCTCCTTTTCCGTCGATAGGCTCGCCAATGGTGTTGATTACCCTTCCTAATACTCCTTCGCCTACTTCAATGGAGGCGATTCGTCGCAGACGTTTTACGGTGTCGCCTTCTTTGATGTGCTCTGATGGACCTAAAAGCACGGCTCCAACATTGTCTTCTTCAAGGTTCAGAACAATTCCCTTCATGCCATCTTCGAACTCAAGCATTTCGTTTGCTTCAACATTTGAAAGCCCGTAGATACGGGCGATACCATCACCAACCTGGAGTACTGTTCCAACTTCCTCCAATTCGGCTTGTGACTTAAAGCCTTCCAGTTGCTGTTTTAGTATTGCGGATACTTCGGCGGGTTTAATATCAGCCATTGTTATGTAATTTTTTACTTGTTGATTTCAGTTTGTAAAAATTCTTCTTTGACCTTACGCAGCTTAGAGGCCATGCTGGCATCAACCTGGCGGTCGTCAACACGCAACACAAATCCTCCGATCATGTCGGTGTTTACCCGTTGGCTTAATTCAACTTTCGTTTTAAAATCGCTTTCGAGTTGTTGTTGTATTTGGGTGACCAATTCTTTTTGTAATGGAATCGCAGTGGTAATGACAGCCAATTTGATGCCCTGGTCTTTACGATACAATGCAGCAAAATTGCGACAGATTCCCGGAGTGAAGATCTCACGCTTGTTTTTAGCCACCATCCCCAAAAAGTCACCCGTCAGTTTGTTTACTTTTCCTTCGAAGATCATCTTCAGAAGCTTGACTTTTTGCGATGTTTTTACAACCGGACTTTCCAAAAGCAATCGTAGATCGGTACTTTCGTTAATCAGCAGTTCGATCATCTCCATGTCTTTCTTCACCTCATCCAGCAATTGTTTTTCTTTTGCCAGGCTGAAAAGAGCTTTCGCGTAGCGGACGGTCACTTTACTTTGATCCATGAAACTATTGTAATTTAAGATCTTTCAGGAGGTCCTCAACCAGGTTTTCCTGAGAGGCCTTGTCTTTTAATTCTCTTTGGATGACTTTTTCGGCTACCAGGACGGACAATTCAGCGATTTGTTTTCTCATTTCGCTGATGGCAGCTTGTTTCTCAGCTTGAATTTGCTGACGCGCTGCGGCAACAATTTTTTGTCCTTCGACGGATGCCTGGGTTTTTGCCTCAGCCAACAGGTTATCTTTTAAGTCTCTGGCTTCTTTTATGATCAAATCCTTTTCTTTTTTTGCCTGCGCAATAATCTTTTCGTGATCTGCTTTTAGGTCCTTCACTTCTTCGCGGGCTTTATCAGCTGACGAAAGCGCGTCGGCGATCGAAGTTTCCCGGTCTTTGAGCGCTGTCAAAATAGGCTTCCAGGCAAACTTCTTCAGGATAATAAGCAGAATCCCAAAGATAATAGTCATCCAAAACAGGGTTCCAAAATCCGGAGTAACAAATCCCATAACGTGTGTTTTTTTTAGTTGTTGTTGTCCAGCCTCCCGGCAACCCCGGGAGCGGACAACCAATCAATACATGCCTTTAAACAAAAAGGACCAGAGCACAGGTGATAACAGCAAAGAACGCAACACCTTCAATTAGAGCTGCCGATACGATCATACTTGACCGGATATCGCCGCTGGCTTCTGGCTGGCGTGCAATTGCTTCCATGGCTGCGGCACCGATTTTGCCGATACCCATACCTGCACCAATGGCAGCAAAACTTGCTCCAAGAGCTGCACCTAATTTTGCAAAACCTTCAAAAGTGGCGGCTGCTGTTTCCGCATCCAGCACATCTGTTACTTGCAATAGAACTGTTAAAATAGCTGATAGCATAAATGTTAATTTATTGTGTTAAAACTAGTGATGTTCTGCTTTGGCCATCCCAAAATAAAGGGCTGACAGTAAGGTGAAAACATAAGCCTGAATAAATGATACCAACAGATCAAGCATCAGGATAAAAAGAGAAAATACGATGGATACCGGGCTGATTGCCAAACCTGCCGTGGGGCCCATTAGCTTTCCGAAAATAAAAATCAGGCTGACGAATACGGTCACAATCATGTGCCCGGCCATCATGTTGGCAAAGAGACGAACCATCAACACAAAAGGTTTGGTAATTACACCCGATAGTTCAATGATCGGCATCAGTGGAAGAGGAAATTTTAACCACATGGGAACATCGGGGTTGAAAATTTCTTTCCAGTAATGCTTGTTGCCATTCAGGTTGGTCACCGCAAAGGTAAACAGGGCCAGCGACATGGTCACGGCAATATTTCCGGTAACATTCGCTCCAAATGGAAAAATTGGGATCAGCCCCATCAGGTTGTTCAGCAAAATAAAGAAGAACAAGGTTAAGAGAAAGGGCATGAACTTTTCGTATTTCTTGTCGCCAATGGCAGGCTTCGCAATTTCGTCGCGAACAAACAGGATGATTGGCTCAACGGTGTTTTGAATGCCTTTGGGCGCTTGTCCGGCCCGTCGTTTGGCGGATTTTGCTGCTGAAATAAAAATCAGGAGCAAAAGGACGACGCTGAAAAGTGCTCCGGCGATTACTTTGGTAATGGATAAGTTTATGGGCAGTCCGATGACTTCTCCCTGTTGGTTGACTTCCTCAATTTTACCCGAGTTTTCACCTTCGTGTGAAATGCGAAAATTTTTATAGGTTGTGTTTCCGTGATCGAACTTCGAAGACATAAAAACGTGCCATCCACTGGTTTTGCTATACAGGATAATGGGGAGCGGTACGGCAATGTGTGTTTCTCCGATGGTTGCCAGATGCCATTCAAATGCATCGGCCACGTGGTGCATGATGTATTCGCCAGGAATAAATTCTTTGGAATGCGAATCGTGGCTGTCAGCTTCAGCAAAAACAGGTGTTGATGTGATGCCGAATATTAAAAGAAAAAATAGAATAAAAGCGGTATATCTTTGGCTTTTTGTTGCTTTCATAAAGTTTTAATCAGTCTGAATGTCACTTTTAAAAAAGTACCTCCAAATTACTAAAAAAATCAATTGTTTCAAGTTAATTCTTCAATTTTACGACGTAGCTTATTTCAGCAACTTCCAATATCGTGAAGCAAACATAGCCGATTAGATAATTGATTAAGAATAATTTTGCCTGTTCACTTTTCGCCATAAAAAAAACAATGGCTACAAGCAGGTAGAATAACAATTTCATTGTGCTTAAAACCATATACCGGGCTGTGAACTTCGGCATGTTACTTTCGGCAATTCTTAACAAATAAAAGTGGACAAGGTTTGTTGTGACAAAGAAAAAAATAAGAATAAATGGCCACGGTTCGAAGAGGTGTTGCGGAATGATCTGAGTATAAAGTACCCAGCCTAAAACCAGCAGCGTTGCGAATAGGATAACAGACCGGCTTAAGAATCGCTTGATGAGTGCGTTCATTTCAGAAAGTTTTTAATGGCATGATAAATGGCGGCGATAACAGAGATAATCATAAATGCCAGCGTAAAAGCAGGAAAAGACAGATCGAGCCACCGATCGATCTTGAACCCAGCAAAGACACTGAGCCCCATAATGGCAATCATTTCAAAAGCCAGGTTGGAGTAGCGTATAAAATCGTCAAACTTCTTTTTATGCTTTTTTAAGTTCTTTGGTTTCATCGTGTTTGATTTGTTCGCCCATTTTGCACGAACCGGAAAATAAAGCGCCGGGTTCAATGCTCAATTTTCCCGTGCTAATTTCTCCATAAATCTTCGATGAAGATTTCAGGCTTAAAAGCTGTTCAATCTGAAGTTTTCCTTTTTGGTAGCCCGATATTTCACAATCTTTGCACCGAATTTCTCCGGTAACTTTTCCCGTGTCTCCAACGACCACTCTGCCGGAGCAATCTAAATTTCCGTTCAATTCCCCATCGATCCTGATGTCGCCATCCGAAACAACATCACCAGTGATGCGGGTTCCTTTTCCGATTAAATTAATTCCTTGAGAATCAATTTCATTACTTGTTTTTGCCATGCTGTGTGTTTTTTTGAAGAGCATCAAATATACTAAGAAACTGGTTTAAATCTTCGGCTTTTCTTCGATCTTGTCATGACACATGATTAAAAACAGGAAACCTCCTTCATACACAACCAAGCCGTGGCATGATTTTTCAGACCGGAAAAAATGAAAATCGATTACCTAATGTAAACGATTGGATCAAAAATTTATTCTGTCAGGCAAGGAATGGTTAATTGTTGAAATGATACAGGAAGGTGATGGTGCCATCAAAAGCTGGCTTTTTGCTTCCTTCGATTTCCATTTGAACCCGGAGTTTGATCCGGCTAATTCCCCGGAGGTTGGTACATTCCTGCAACCACACGTGTGTGCGTACCTTGCTGTTTACCAAAACCGGAGAGCCAAATTTAAACTGTTCGATGCCGTAATTGACAAGCATTTTAAAGTTCTTCACTTCCACGACTTGTTCCCACATGTATGGAAGCAGTGAAAGGGTTAAGTAACCATGGGCAATGGTACTTCCAAAAGCACCTTCGGTTTTTGCTTTTTCGGGGTTGGTATGAATCCATTGGTGATCCAGAGTTGCTTCCGCAAATTTGTCGATTTGTTCTTGGGTCACCGTGTGGTAGTCCGAAACACCCAGCTTTTCACCCAGGTAGTTCTCAAACTCCTGGTGGCTTTGAATTAACAGTCTGCTCATGAGGGCTATCGTTTATGTTCTTTTTGAGATTATTTGTCTGTGTCATAGGCCCATTTCAAATACATGGACCCCCAGGTGAAACCGGCACCAAAAGCGGCTAAGATAATGTTGTCACCTTTTTTTAGCTGACTTTCATAATCGTACAAACACAGTGGAATAGTTGCTGCGGTTGTGTTGCCATATTTTTGAATGTTGATCATCACTTGTTTCGGGCTGATTTTCATGCGGCGCGCAACAGCATCAATGATGCGCATATTTGCCTGGTGAGGAACCAGCCAAGCCAGATTTTCGGGAGTCACCTTGTTTTTCTCCATGATTTCGACTGCCACATCGGCCATGCGTGATACGGCATATTTGAATACCGTTTGCCCATCCTGATGAACGTAATGCATCCGTTTTTCCACGGTTTCAATTGAAGCGGGAAACTTGGAGCCACCGGCTTTCATGTGCAGGTAGTGGCGTCCTTTGCCATCGGTGTGATTGATGTGGTCGATAATGCCGAGATCTTCGGTCGTGGGCTCAAGCAAAACAGCTGCAGCTCCATCGCCAAACAGTGGACAGGTGCTTCGGTCGGTATAGTCGGTTATTGACGACATCATGTCAGCACCAACAATAATCACCTTTTTGTACCGGCCGCTTTCAACAAATTGAACACCGGTAGTTAAAGCAAATACAAACCCGGAACAGGCTGCGTTGATGTCGAAACTCCACGCATTGGTCAGCCGTGCTTTCCGGCTGATTACATTGGCAGCTGCCGGCAACGGCCTGTCGGGGGTAATGGTGGCACATATCAGCAGATCAATTTCGTCGGGATGGGTGTTTGTTTTCTTCAGCAGTTCGTTCACCGCTTCGGTTCCCATGTCTGAAGTCGCTTTTCCATCCCCTTTAAGGATGCGTCTTTCTTTAATACCGATGCGTTGCATGATCCATTCATCGGTGGTCTCAACCATAGTGCTTAATTCTTCATTGGTGAGCCTGTATTCAGGTAAAAAGGCACCAATGCCTGTGATAGCAGCACGAATATCTCGCATAATTTGTACTTTATTCAATCCAATAACGCAGTCATTTCCTGAATGAAAGCACATTGGCAGTTGATTAACAAAATTCAGTTAAAATAATTGCGAAAGATAGGGTGAAAAATTTGAACAGCAAAGAAAAACAAGGCAAAAGAATGCCTGTAAGTCGTTTTAAAACAATTAATTAAACTGTTCGAAAAGTTTATTGAAGGGGTAAAAAAAGATCAGAAGAGCCTGTCTTCTGATCGTGTTATGAAGGTTAAACAGTAACGTCTTTTTCGATTGCAAGCTTACCGCGGTAATACCCACATTCTGGACAAACAGTATGGTATTTTACTGTGGTGCCGCAGTTAGAACACGTTGCCAATGTTGATGGCGTTGCTTTATAGTGTGTTCTTCTCTTATCCCTTCTGGATTTTGATGTTTTGTGTTTTGGATGTGCCATTTTAAAAAGTCTTTATTTGTTATCTAATAATTTTTTCAATTCATCCCACCTTGAGTCTGTCTTCTCAGGTTCTTCTTCCGGTTCTACCTTTACAGACAACAGGTTTAGCCGCTTTAGCATTTCCGGGTTGCACAGGCTTTTGCCATCGGCATCGTCCGAATGAACATGCTTAATTGGAATCGATAAAATGATGAAGTCATAAATGAGTTTGGCAATTGGAATGTGTGTTTCGCCCGGGCTGATCCAGATCACATCGTCACCTTCCTCAAATTTCTCTTCTCCATACTTTACAAAAACCCTGTTTTCACTTTCAACCGGTTGGTCAAACAAGTCTAAACAGCGATCGCATTGTATATTTACCGTTCCTTTTACATGAAACCAAAGAACCATTAATGCACTTTGTTTTTCCAGCTCCAGTTTTACGTCAACACGCCCATCGCCGACGATTCCTCCGTCGAAATACTCAAAGAATTGCTTTCCGATCTGGTAGTCAAATTCATGCTTGCCAATTGCAAGTCCTTTGAGTGCAATGTTGTATGCTTTCAAATTTGCCATTGCTTGGAAAAAAGTGTTGCAAAAGTATAAAAAATAAACAAACGGAGAAAATTATCTGATTTTTTTAACATCGAATCCAACCTTTTCTGCAAAATTCTTTCTTTCAAGCGATTATCGAAATCAAAGATGTTGAAAAATCAACCGTTTCGCAAAATTATACGAAAGGTAGTCCCTTTGCCGATTTCCGAGTGTTTAATGAAAATTTTGCCTTGGTGGTAATTCTCGACAATGCGCTTGGCCAGCGAGAGTCCGAGACCCCAACCACGCTTTTTGGTCGTGTATCCAGGTTCGAAAATGGTCTTAAACTGTGATTTCGGAATTCCTTTGCCATTGTCGGAAATATCGAGTATGAATTGGTCCTTTTTCTTGATCAACTGCAGATTAATCACACCGTCGGATTCGATGGCATCGATGGCATTTTTACACAAATTTTCAATGACCCAACTAAATAGGGCAGCATTGTGAGGAACATCGTAACGGACCTTTTCATCCAGATCAAGTTCGAAGCGAACTTTTTTCGACGAGCGGTTTTCGAGGTAACTGACAGTTGATTGCAGGACTAGCTTGAGGTCGTCGGTTAGTAGTTCGGGTGCTGAACCAATTTTGGAAAAGCGTTCGGTGATTTTTTCGAGGCGGGAAACATCTTTTTGAATTTCTTCAATCATGTTTTCATCCATGTTTTTCATTTTCAGGATCTCAATCCAGGCCATTAACGATGAGATGGGCGTGCCCAGCTGGTGTGCGGTTTCTTTCGACATGCCTACCCAAACCTGGTTTTGTTCGGCATTTCGCGATGCGCTAAAGGCAAAATAGGACACGGAGATAAATAGCATGATGACTCCAAATTGCACCAATGGGAAATAACGCAGGTTAAGCAACAGGTTGGAGTCGCGGTAGAATAAATATTGCGAAACATCCTTCGAAAGGACAATTTCGATGGGGGCTTTTTGGCTTGTCATTTTCGCCAGTTCCTGCTGAAGAACAATTTCCCGGCGTCTTTCATTGTATTTAATATTTCGGTCGCCCAAAATTGTCCCGTCGGCGGAAGTCCAGACAATGGGAATGGTGGTGTTGTTCTCCATGATTGTCTGAAGGAACGTCAGATCCTGATTTCCTCCGGCCTCCGTATCCACCAGTCTTTTCATGGCTTCAGCCCAAAGCTCCACACTTTTCCGTTCCTGAATCGACATCTGACCAATCAGCCAGTTGGTATAAAACAGAGAGCCGGCCCCGATGAGTACTGCAGCAAGGAGGAGTAGAATTTTCCAGCGCCTTTTTTTAAAATAGAGTTCCAAGCTAATAATGTTTAGTTCATTTTGCTAAACGCATCATCCCGATAGAAAGTATGTGTGTGTTGAAATTACAATTATATCTGCAGCAATTCAATACAAGCCTGGTAAATGCCTTTCTGGTCGAAGCCGCAATCGCGTTGCAATTCTTCAGGCGTTCCGTGTTCAATAAACTGATCGGGAACCCCAAGGCGGACCAGTTTGGCGTGATAATCGTTTGCAGCCATAAACTCGAGTACGGCAGAACCAAAACCTCCCTGAATTACGCCATCTTCGACGGTAATAATTTTTTTGAAATGCTTAAACACCTGGTGAAGCAGCTCTTCATCGATTGGTTTAACAAACCGCAGGTCGTAATGGGCAGCGGAAATGTTTTTGTTTTTGAGGGATTTGACAGCTCGCGAGGCGGCGATTCCAGTGGTGCCAATGGTCAGAATGGCTAGTTCTTCACCTTCCGAAATGATTCGGCCCTTGCCAACTTCGATTGGTTCAAATTCCTGTTTCCAGTCAACTTTACATCCACAGCCTCGTGGATAGCGGATGGAGAAGGGGCCCATATTTTCCTGCTGCGCGGTGTACATTAGGTTGCGCAGTTCAATTTCGTCCATGGGGGCGGATACAATCATATTGGGAATGTTGCGCATGTAGGCCAGGTCGAACACCCCGTGATGTGTTGCTCCGTCGGCGCCAACCAGCCCGCCGCGGTCGAGGCAAAATACGACGTTCAGTTTTTGGATGGCTACGTCATGGATAATCTGGTCGTATGCCCGCTGCATAAAGCTGGAGTAGATATTACAAAAAGGCACCAGCCCCTGGATCGCCATTCCCGCCGAAAAAGTTACCGCATGGGGCTCAGCAATGCCCACATCAAAGGCACGATCAGGCATTTTTTCCATCATGATGTTGAGTGAGCTGCCAGTTGGCATGGCGGGCGTTACCCCTACGATCTTAGGATTTATTTCGGCCAACTCGACAAGCGTGTTCCCAAAAACATTTTGAAACTTCGGAGGCTTGTTCAATTCGCATTCGCAACCGATGATCTCGCCGGTGTCCTTATCAAATTTTCCAGGGGCATGGTAAACTGTCTGGTTCATTTCTGCCAGTCTGAAACCTTTGCCTTTTTTAGTAAGAACATGAAGTAACTTGGGGCCTTTAATCGCACGCAGGTCGCGCAGTACGTTGGTCAGGTATTCCACATCGTGCCCGTCAACCGGCCCAAAATAACGAATGCCCAAACTTTCAAAAAGATTGGACTCTTTTAGCAGATAAGATTTCAGGGCCCCTTCGGTTTTCTGAACCAACCGCCGGGCTTTTGGCCCAAACCCGTTGAGTTTCCCCAATCCTTCCCAAACTTCGTTTTTGAGTTTGTTGTATGATTTTGATTTGGAGATATTCAATAAATAATTGCTAACGCCCCCCACATTGGGGTCGATAGCCATGTTGTTATCATTTAGTATGATAAGTACGTCCGAGTTGTTCGACGCGGCATTGTTCAACCCTTCAAAGGCCATTCCTCCGGTCATAGAGCCATCGCCAATAACGGCTACAATCTTCCGGTCTTTTTCTTTTTTGACGGTTGCGGCCAGGGCCATGCCAAGTGCAGCAGAAATTGAGGTACTGGCATGTCCAACACCAAAGGCATCATATTCACTCTCCGAGGGTTTAGGGAAGCCGCTGATTCCCTTGTACTTTCGGTTGGTGTGAAATTCGGCCCGGCGACCGGTTAAAATTTTGTGCCCGTAGGCCTGATGTCCGACATCCCAGATGAGCTGGTCGTAAGGGGTATTGTAAACGTAGTGAAGAGCTACGGTAAGTTCAACCACGCCGAGACTGGCCCCCAGATGTCCCGGATTATTCGATACTTCGTCAATAATGAACTGCCGGAGTTCATCACAAAGTGAAGTCAATTCTTCCTCTTTTAACAGACGTAAGTCGGATGGAGTGTTGATCTTTTCAAGTATACTTCCCACAGGTTCTTCAATGAAAAAAAATTAGGCCTCAAAGATACAATTTCTATTAGTTACAGCCTGAACTAAAAACAGATTTAAATTAAACAGCATATGTTGTCTGCAAGTTTTTAGTCTTTCAGTTAATTTAGATTCGGATCATTTTTCGCTCACGGTTTTTGAAGGTCACAATTTCTTCAAAGCCAATTTTCTTCATCAGGTTGAGGGCTGTTTCATAATGGCGGGCAATTTGGGTGGTGCCGTGTGCATCCGATGAGATGGTCATCGGAATGTGGTGCTGGTAGCAAAGGGCAACAAGTTCGGGGCTGGGTGTTAATTCGGCGCAGGGGCGGTCCAGTCCTCCCGTGTTGAGTTCCACCACCACATTGCTTTCCTTGAGTACTTTCAGTGTGTCTTCCATGAGCCGACTTTGGTCGCTTTCGGGATAAACACGAAACTTCTTGATGATGTCGAGGTGGCCGATCGTATCAAATAAACCTGATCGGGCGGCTAGTTGGATTAACTCGTAATACATGTTGTATAGCTCATCGTTCGACCATTTTCCGTAAAGCGACTGATCGGTATCGAAATTCCAGTCACCAATAAAATGAACCGAGCCAATGACATAGTCCAGGGGTAAACTACTGATGATTTTCAGGATTTCTTTTTCTCTTCCAGGGAAGTAGTCCATTTCGATCCCATAGCGGACCTTGATTTGCGAACTGTATTTATCACGAAGCTCCAGGATCTGCTCGGTCATCACGGGGATGTCAATCGGCATGACGGCCCATTCGACTGTCTTTAGGCAAACATGATCGCTAAAACCGACTTCCTCAAGTCCGATGTCAATGGCTGTTTTGATCATCTCTTCGTAGGAGTTCTTCCCGTCGGAAAGAACACTGTGCATGTGGTAATCAACCAATCCTACCATAGTCTATTCTTTATTTGCAATGTGAAGTTTGAAACGGATGATGAAATCTGAGATTCGGTTTTTTT
>TARA_R110002050_G_scaffold66628_4_pt1 | contig 15855 bp, 17 predicted proteins | sample TARA_R110002050 | Tara Oceans TARA_R110002050 (sample SAMEA4396988) | marine metagenome | biome: Polar Biome; feature: [DCM] deep chlorophyll maximum layer (ENVO:01000326); material: water (ENVO:00002006), including particulate matter (ENVO:01000060) such as... | depth 25 m
GTTTATTTTCTTGTGTTTGATTCTTAAATGGTAAATCTTTAACTATTCCAAGTGCTTTATCTATATCATCATTTTTCATGTTAAACTCTAATCTGTGGCATTATCCTTAGTTAAAGGAATATCCTTTCCAGTTTCTGGATCAAATACTTTGGAGTCTGTAAAGAAAGAAGTTTCTTCATTGAATCCAAAATCATCATCAGCAGATGCGCTCTCTGGTTTTGGTGTAACTGTATATCTTTGTTCTCTAGGCGGCGTTTGTTCTGGCATTTGTGAGTATTGGTCAACTTGAACCTTCTTGATAACACTCTGTGCTGTAACAGGTCCATATAGATAAAATTTAACAGTAAATGTTAAAGTATAAATTATTGCTCTTCTTGTCTCAAACTCACCTATATAATCATCTTCATAAGTAATACCATTTAGAATTACAGGAACATCTCTTTTTATTCCCATTTCTGCCATATCATTAATAGTAATTGTATAATCTGGTTGAAAAAATGGTAATATTTGTTCAATGATCTGCAAAGCATCATCTGATTGTTTTGCTAAAATATACAACTGAACATCTAAGTTATATGGAACGGGCATATATTGGGATTCAAGTGTTTTGCTTCTACCTGATTTTACTTTTTTAAATTTTTGAACTCTATTAAGTTTTCTAGTGGCGTCATAAGATAAATTTTGAATTTCAAATCCAATGCGAGGAAGAGTAATTGCTACTTGTTTTGCTAGGTCTGCATCGTCTCTCAATCTAACCAAAAATTTCTCTCTTGGTCCATAGGCAAGAGGAACTTTCATAGTCTGTGAAATATTTCCAGAACCATCTTTACGAACAAGCTGTATATCATTAAACATTGTTCCAAATCCAACAATGACTTTTCTTATTGTTTCATGATAAAATGATTGACCTAGCATAATTAACTACTCCTACCAACATCTCCAAACGGATTTGTTTCACTAAAATCTAGAACATTATTGTCTGCAACTTCAAACAACTCATTTTGAGCAGTTGGGTCTAGATTAGTTGTGCTTGAAGCTCCGTCACCTACTATGTAGGTTTCTTGTATGAGGTAATCTCCATCCTCTCCCAAAATACTACCAGCAGAGGTTGTCATGTCACTATCTTCTAGAGCAACAAGTTCATCTGTTGAATTTTCATATGTCATTCTACCATCGGCTTCTGTTAGCAATGCACTAATAGTAGCAGTCTCTTGTTCTAAAGTAAATTGATGTACTGCTGAGTCGATACTTAAAGCGTCTTCAATGGCATCTATTTCAGCAATACCTGTGTCTAAAGCTTCTTGCGAATAATCAAACAGTCTGCATTTTAATTTATATACAGGATTATTATCCAACTGAAAATAAGGCTCATCATGGTCTACAAAATTTATTTGAAATAATTTTTTAAGAATAGGATGATATATTAAATCCCCCTCTATTGGTCTATCAGAATCCGTTGCATCCGTTTCACTCAATACAAAATAATCAGACCCTTCAAATGTGATAGCATCCCCTGATGTATCAACAGATGCACTTTCTAAAAGAATTGAACCGCCTGTTGTGTCTGTGCTATCTTCGATTTGAATTTGTTTTGTGTATTCTTGAAATCTAGTCTTTGCAACTACAAATGTAGCTTCACTTAAATTTTGCAAACCAAATTGATTCATCAATTCTTTTTCTCCAGCAAAACCACCCTCTGAATTTTCCATATACATTTCTATTTTTGCTTGGGTGTTAAACTTAGCTAAACTGTCTGTTCCAAGGATTGAATCTTCATTAACCAATGTACGGTCAAGATAATGAACATCGTGACCGTAAGTTTGAATCGCTTCGATTACTAAATCTCTATATAAATTTTGCTCTGTCGCTAGGGCAGCTACATTGCTCGTATGAAATATTGAATTGACTGCCATGAGTTATCCTATCATATAATCAAGTGGTAACTCGTAAGCTAGTTGAATTTGTTCTTCTAACCTAATAATTTCTTCTTGTGCTTGTTGGAATAATGTTTCTCCATTCATACTCACACCACCAAGCATTGTTACCCCTTGGAACTTACTAAGGTTAGCCCCCCACTGTCTCTTGATAAGGGCAGTGGAATATCTCTTTAAGTAGATATCATCAAAGACATCTGTATACGATGTTGGGTCTATTTTTCGATAGCATTCTATAATTAAATAATCAACATCTGCAGTAACATCATGCTGCCAATCCATATCAATATATAAACGATTCTGGTGTTGATTAAATCGTAGAGGTGTTTCTCCTACCAAGATATGCTCCAAATAATCTAAATGTCGCATTGTCATTTCGTAATGTATAATTGAAGTTGATGAGAAATCATACAAATCATTCAATCGTAGTTGATAACGAACATCAAACATATTTGCAGTAGAACCTTGATTGAATGGGAAAATTTTAACAACAGACATAACACTGTCTGGCACGGGAATCCAGTTATTACCTTCTTTCCATGTAGCAGTAACACTGCTATCCAATTTATCAGTAGCAACTGCTGAAGTATCAGACCTTGCTCTTGTTACATCAGCACTAGTAACGAGATGTTTCAAATACATGCGCTCAACACCATCATAGTGATATTGGGCAAAGTATTGTAAAGCTTCATCAAGTCTGTCATCTATTTGATCATCAGATACATTTATGTCAATAACACCAAAACCTAGATTTCTTAAACAATAAGATTTTAGTGTTGCTTTTGTATTTGGTACAGCCATTATAGAAACTCCATTTATATTATTTATAAATAAACTGCTGCTATGCAATTAGGTCCATATTGTCCATCATCAAACCAACTAGAATATTTTACAAATCCTACGCTTTTATATGCAGGAAAGGCACTTTTGCGAGGAACAGTCCACATATATGTTCCCCCTTGTTTTTTTGCGTATTCTAAACACCAAATCAGTAACACACTAGAATATTTATGTCCTCTAAAATTTGGGTGTACCCATAAACCTCTTGACCTCCAATAGTTAAACAAACCCTCTTTGCTACTTAAATAACAACTATTAACCGCTACTATTTCTAATCCAGATTTAAGACAAACAAATATAGGCTCAACTTCTTTAGCCATTTGTTTGTCCTTTTCAAGTTCTGGTTTATGCCATTTCCAAGTCCATTCATTTGCTTTTGCCACACCATTTTTTTTATCTGGCCACAGATGTTTCTCCCAAATAATTCGTATTTCATCGAATGATATTTGTTCTACGAAATCAAGCATAATTATTATAATCTTCCCATAAATGTGGTTTATTAAGAGCATGACTGAAATGTACAAATTTTATGTCATCGTGAAATTCTCCACCAAGATAAATATAATCGTTGCCGGTTATACTTCTATATTTACTAGTTAATCCAATTTGCCATTCAGTCATATTCTTGCCATAATTAATGCTTTCATCAATAACCCAACGAGTAAACCAAGCATCTGGTAATGTTATTAGTTCTAACCGTTCTTTCACAGAATCCTCTACAAAGTATTGTTCTCCATTCACTGGTCCTTTCGTTGTTCCATTCTTAATATAATATTGTTGCCAGTGGTGAATGTCACTCATAAATTTATCAAAAATATATCTACATTCTTTTGGATGATATTTAAAAAATCCCCCATTTATGATGTATCCATTTTTTTTAGTATCTCTCCACCATCCCGGCATTGCAACGAACTGGCCTCTCTTCACTGGATATTCAAAGATTTTTTCATAGTCATTCACCAATAAAACATCAATATCCATCACACAAATAGGTTCATCAATATCCAGTTGCATTCCCCACATTTTATTCCACTGCAAAACAACTCCATCATCATACGGTTCTCTCACCCAAATAAAATCATGATTGGGTAATTTTTTCTCCAAATACTTTTCATACTCTGGTCCGTATTTGTCACCTATTCTAACTGCTACTATTTTCATGGCGCATAAGGAAAAATCATTTTTGATTTTATCATATCTAAAGGTTGTACTCCAAAATATTTATTCGGTTTCCAATCACCACCATCCTTTTCAAACCAAGGAATAAATCCAGCGACAATATGAACTCTTGGTTTAGTTGCTCCACCTGTGTCTCTAACTCTATGTTTTATTCTTGTGTTCCACATATAAGCCTTACCTACCTCTAAATGTTTAGTCAATGTTAGTGAGTTTTCATATGGATCAGTTCCATCAATTTCCAATACATATGATGGTTCTGTTACTAGAGGAATGTTGAATCTTATAGCGCACCACAAAACTTCATCTACATGCCAACTTTGTTCATGACCGGGATACTCCCACATTACTCTTGATCTTGTTGGAAGTAAATCAACACATTCTAAAAATTTACTATAATGTTTGTCAATAACTGGGTGAACTGTAGAGAAACCATATGTATCATAGTAAGTGTCTTTATCATCTTTCCAAGGAGGATTTATATTATTCAATCGAGAATATGACCAGTTCAATTCTGGATGACCAAGACTTGCATATGGACTTTGTAGGTGTTCATCACCGTTTGGATTTATACAAATACTAAACCCTTTGTATTTCTCTGTCTCTTTGTTATCTCTTTGCCATCCTTTGATACCACCAATGTCATTTGATATTTTTAAAGTTTGTTCGTATAACCATTTTGCTGATGGCATACCAAGTTCTTCTAGGGTAAATTCTAAAAAATTATCCTCAAGTTTTTCTTTATAGAAATCAAAAGCATTATATTTTTCATTTAACTCGGTAAATTTATCTGTCAACATACTTATCCTTTGTTGGTCTAGTTCCTCTAAGATAATAATATTCAGTATGTTCTTCTAAAATTGTAACCAATCTATCAAAGCTTTCTAATAAGTAAGTAAATCTGTAGCACAAATGAGATGTATGATATCCGTATATATTACTTATATCCATGAATACTTTTTTATTTTTAATATTATTAATAAACCAATCTGGTTCTATATTAATCCCACAAATAATATCCCACACTTTATATTCTATATCGCAAGTGTCATACATTTTTTCTTGTAAAAATCTTAACTCTTCAAATGTTCCAAAGCTTTTAGTTCGTTCATCAAGCGCATCTCTTTGTTCTTTGTTTGATGTGATACTGTTCAATGCAATGATATGATTTGAAGTCTTAGCATATAACAATATATCATCTCTAGACATATTCATATCAACTATATTTTTTTTAATTTCTACATTTTCACCACAGTAATCATAAAAAACAATCTTCCCATTGAAATTCAACCTGTCTGCAAATACCTCACCACTATATCCAGCCGTTGGTGTTAATATTAAATCAAATTGTTTGTCAGGAAGTTTACCTATGGACTCTGTATTTTCTGCATAAAATATTTCATACATTCTTGTAAATAAAATATTAAAATAAGGGTCACTTCTGTCTATTTTATCTCGCCACCCAAAAACCTTAGAATTTATAATTTCCCAATTTTTGTTTTGTAGTTTTCTTCTTTCTTCCATATGTCCATAGGACCAAGACTTGTCTTCTCTTTCTTCTTTTGAGAAATTTGTGATAGTAGGAAACCCTTCAAAAGTTATCCATGAAGGAGTGTAATCATCATGAAAATTATCATTTGCCCTTATGTAACTATATTGTCTTTTTAAAATATTTGGTTTATTTAACTCTCTCCATTTTTTTAAATTTAATTGTATATGCTGATGGTGTATAAATGCACCTTCATCTGGTTTTGCAATAATATGCCCTTTACAAAATTCTTCTGTTTTTGACCAATCATAAAATTGTTGAATGGCAGTTCTTGAGCGAACCATATTAAATACCATACCCACAGAAACAATCATAGCATGAGTATAATTTTCACAAGTTTCTAATGTTTTATTTAATTCTTTTTGATGGCATAATTTTTGTGCATGTCCAGTACCCGCTCCCGTGATACCACCTGATGTTTGTAATAGTGTTGTTTGAAGTTGTTTTTCTGCAGCAAAATCCCATGCTAACTTAGTTGGGTAAATAATAATAAAAACAAAAGATTTTGAATCCTTTTTAATTTTTATTTTATTTGTTTCTTGTAACCAACGAACTCTAAATTCATCAAAGCTTTTCATAGTAAGGTTTCCATTCGGGAAATATGTCAGTCAAACAAGTCTTTCGATGTTTATCCCTTAATTGAATATCTAATATCATCTCATTGTGTAGTTTTTCATCAAATGGCATATCTTCTAGATATGAATATAATTTTTTCCATTCTTCAAATTCATTTTCTGCAAACTTATTATACTCAAAATATTTATCCATATACATTTCACGAATATCTAGCGGTATGGCTGTAACAGTATATTGATTTCCATCACCCCAAACTAAACTACCAGATGCCCAATTCCATAAATCATTCGATTCATAATCATATCTTAGTTTATAAACACCATAAGCAATTTCTGGTAGATACCCAATAGTTAAGGCATTAACTGTTGTCGCAAACATTACCCGTGTTCTTGGACAATCAGCAAATTTTTTTGCGTTTTTAATTATCACATCCCACTTAGAAGGGAATCTTAGGTAATCATTTTTCTCTCCCCAAAATTCAATTGATACTGTCATTTGACATTTTTTAAAAAGTGGTATATAATCAAATATATCCTTACCGTCAAATTTGGGAGTAAGAGTACCATTGGTTGTGATTCTCAATTCCATATTTTTACTTACATCCAAATCTACAGCAAGCTGCATCAAATCATAGTTTTCCTTTATCGCAAGTGTCTCACCACCGACAAGTTTTAATTCAACAAGATTTTTTAAAATGTCAGAGTATTTTTCAACAGCATCTGTTTCTTTATTAAATGCTGGTTTATTCCTAAACTTTTTCATGCCATAGGCATCATGCAATCCAATATCTTTATTCTCCTTTGCCAAAGATGATGAATTATATGGACCACACATATTACATCTCAAATTACAAAAGTTGCTAGGCGCACGGTATTCCATAGTTAAAAAATTTGGTTCACTCATGTCTGTGTCAATGTATTCTTCTAAATGTTCTAAATATTCATGGTACTCTCCAAACTCTTCGGTAAATTTTTCTAAGTATATTTGTCTGTGACTTATACTTGAATGTTTTTCTTGTTCTATACAAACCTGACAATTTTTTTGTATTAGAGGACCGTCTCCTTTTAAAAACTCATTTCTGAAATCAGCATATTCATCTTTATTATGTAGTTCTGTAGGATCGGTTGTTCCGTATTTTCTTCTTATTCTATCCTTGGGCCATTTTTTCAAGACACAGCAAGATTGGGGCGCACCAAGTCTATACACAAGAATGTTTGTGAATGCTTGTGGGCAAAACCAAGCTAAATCTTTTATTTTAGTCATTATCAATATCTTTTAAAACATCATTACCAAATTGTTTTATCAAAGACCTCTTCATTAATTCTTTCCTTCTTTTATTGCTCCCGCCATGTACAATAAAATGAAACCTATTTTCCTCTGAAGCATTGTATGCCTCATGGACCACTCCATTATCAAACCAAAATCCAGTGCAGTTCTCAAACGGCAATTCTTCCTTAGTATCCACTCTTCTCAAATAACACCCTTTTGGTTGATAGAAAGCTAAATTAATAGCAGCAGCAATAGTTCTTCTACCGGGATTAGAGTCTTGATCGTGATGTGCTTCAATCTTACCTTGAGGTTTTAACAACATAAATCTACAACGTCTATATTTTTTATGGGGAAATTCCTCCAACCACCTTTTTGTTTCTGGAGCTATATCAGCAATCTCTGTCCATCCCCATTTTACACTCTCCTCTGTCAACCCATGCCCAGTTGGATTTTTCGTGTGATACCACCCCATTCTTGTGTTCTGTTCATCATTATGAACAAAGCTATGAAGTGCAGCTGAACACCACCCATCACCATCTCCATAACGATGGTCTACAAAAAAACCTTCATCATAAACTGCCTGTGCTTCATCAATACACTCCTGTGGTATTTCTAAATCAATTTTTAAATACCACACATCATTTTTTCTACACCAATCTACAACATTCATTTTCCTATTACCATAAATCTTTTTGTTCCATTTATTAATTCAATAGACCCAGAATATATAACATCATCTATGTGTGCTTGGTTAATTAATTCTTCTTCATTGGTCACACAATTTATATGTTCATCATGAGTATCATCGTTAGATGATTGTAACACATAGATAGGATTTATATCTTTATTTATTTCTCGGAATTTCCACATCGGAAACATATGCTCACATGAACAATTGATGACAGTATCAAAATCTCCATCTATCGATTTAAACATGATATTTTTAATTCTTATCTTGTAAGTGCTATTATCCTTATATCTTTTATTGAATTTATAACTCATATCTACAATGTCTTTGTCAATTTCATAATTACATATTTCATCTACCGTTGGAAAATTGTCTTTCAAAAGCGGGACTATGTATTGAGAATACCACCCAGCTACCAAACAAATATTTTTGGGTTCAATATTATTATTCATCAATTCTTTGATAATCCAAAGTTTGCTTTGGAGTTGAGAAGCGTTACATGAAGTTACAACTCTATCAAAAACATACGGCATACTTTTCTTAGTGTAACTGAATGCATTCTTCCAATCATTCGCTAACTCTGGAGTGTATTTCAAATATTCTACCATAAATTTTTCAACTCTTCAACGTCATTGTTTTCACCACTATTGTTGAATAAACAAATCTTACAATCATGTCTCATCTTTTTTTCTGTTGTGTCATTAGGAAAAATATTTCCTTTGTACCAAGAATAAATATCTCCTTGTGGAAAAACATTAAAGGTGGATTCTTCATTATTGTGCATGTCATACCAAAAATGATTTAGGTAGTTATCTATGGTTGGGTATGTAAAAAATATAACGTCTATGTGTTTTTCTACATGTTTATATATCTCAAGTAATTGCGTGCCGTCCCATCGTATGATAGATGAATTAATTGGAGTAGATTGAAATTTTGAATAGTTTTTATGACACTCGTTTGGATCATTCCACCATCCATATGTAATATATGGTTTTTCCATATTTAATTCAAAAAAATATTTTAAGTCTTGATGAATGATAACATCTAAATCAAGATATAAAAAATTACCAGTTCCTTGATCTGGAAATAAGGAAATATTTTTCCTAAAACCTCTTTTCGACCAACTCGATTTAGTTATTGTTTTCCATTCCTGAAACATATAGAGCTTTCTATATGCCCAGAAAAAATTTGTACTCTTTTCGTAATACAAATCCCACTCTGTTGGTGGTAATTGTATATCGTATGATTCTGTAGGATTATCAGTTATACAGTAGAATGCATATGGAACGGAACAATTATCCTTAACTTGTTGTCTCAATTTTTCCACATATGTTCTGTCATACTTATCACCCCACTTCATACATAATATAATATTTGATGCCGCATCATTTGGTTCAGTCATACTATTTCTCACACAAAAACATTAAATCTAACTCCAATACAGTCACCAGAATTTACAATTTGAAATTTCTTCTTAGGACCAATCATTGTGAAATAACCATTTTTTAAAGCATCTGCTTTAATATTTTTGGACCACTTTTGTATACTAAAGTGCCTCTCTATAATATGATACCACTCTTTTTCTTCATATAAGTTTTTTATAAAATTGTAATCATCTGGATTATCACGATGGTTAAATCCACCAAAGTGGTCTGTTAAATCTATATTTATTACTCCCTGTGATCCTTTTTTGCAGTTTTTTTTAATACCTAATAAAAACGGGTCTATTTGATTTGGCTCAACATGTTCTAAAACTGCACCACAGTTCCACACATCAGCTAGGTACGTTGTTCTCTGTGAAACATCAGTTATATCAAAAAAAAATATTTCGTCAGCTATAAGTTTATAATATTCAATGTCATTTATGTGTGTGTTCTCATATAAGTCTTGCTCTGATTTCTCAACTAAAATCACATAGTAACCATTATCTTTAAACTTAATCGCTTGACTCATATTTGGACCACAACCAAAGTCTATGAAGACTTGCTTGTCCATTTTATCCCCAAATGCATACCCTAACATCAAGCAATAAGTTTTTCATCCTTTTGCTCTCCCGGTTTCAATAACGTAGAGTATTTGCCATTTACACTATAAATTTTATCATTAACATAAACATTAAAGTCTTCTGCAGAAGTTATGATGGAAACTGTTTTTACATCCCCCGCATTATATACTAAACTCCGTACTTCATTGTCTCCGACAAAATCACCAATCTTCAATTCTTCCACTTTCTTTTTACCATAATTTGTCATTACAGGATGGTCATTGGATATCATCAATTCATTATTAACTATATAGTAACCTTCTCTTATATGATTAATTAGTACTGCTTCCACTCTAGTATAGACATTAGGTTGATTACTTATTGAAATATAATTACCCACTCTCAAGTTCTCAACATTAATTAATGTATTATTATGTAAAAGAACTTGCATACCATAAACAAGACAGTCTTGGCCCCCATCCGGAGGCGGCGGCGGCGGCGGCGGTGATGACACTCCGGGGACGCCCTGTGCGCCCGTTGGCCCTGTAGCACCGGGATTGCCCACTGCACCTCGATCCCCTCTAGGAAAAAACATAAGAGAAATGCTTTCACTATTAGAAAATATAGTACCAGACAATGGACTTACATGTAAACTAACAAAACCAGATGCCTTTGCCGTGTTTGCTCCATCAACTTTAAATATTGCCTCATTAAAACTACTATTAGCGGTATCATCATTACTCACCAATATCAAATAACCCCTCATGTCATCATCTACCGGATCAATATCGACAATAGAATCTAAAAACAATTCAAAATCCTGTTCATCTGCATTTGTTCCTGCAACAGTTATTGTGGTAATTGAACCAAAAGTGCCATTGTTGAAACGAATATTTCCATTACCGGGAGTACCAGATACATCTGTGGTTGTGCTAAACACATATCTGATTCCAGCGTGAACACCCCTTGTGGGTGTCGACGCAAACTTTGTTCCGTCGTTAAAGGTAACTCCTGTTCCTGTTATTGTCATTGCCATAATTAACTACCCCGGCGGCCCCGGTGCGCCTGTTGGCCCCGTTGGCCCCGTCGGTCCGGGATTGGCTGCACCTTTTTTTACATATTGAATAGCAAACTCATTACCAAACTCACCACTAGAGCCATTAAGTGTTGAACTACTTGCAACATGAGATACTGTTAAATGACGATATCTATTATCACCAGAACCTATAACTGAAGATACATCACCTTTGGCAACTGTTAGGAATATGAACAAACCAGCAACAGAATTGTTATTAAAAATAATAATGTCACCACCTTCATCGTGTGCTGCGGCTGCAGAACCCCAATCTGCAATAAAATTACTAACATCTGTTCCATTGGCATTAAATATGTTAAGATATAATCGTGTTACATTTGCCAAAGTAGACGAATTTAAAGAAAAATTACCTTTTGCTGGTCCATCAGATGCACCTGTTCCTGTTCTCTCTGTGGAATCAAATGTATATCTAATACCATAAGCATCCCCCCTATAAGTTGACGATGCAGCTTTTGTGGTAAGGGTAGAGCTATCACTAAATGTAACACCCGCACTTGTTATAGTCGTTGCCATTATGCTACCTTTGTTAATAATTTAGAATATTTACCACTTACTCTATATATATTACCACTGGCAAATACATTAAATTCATCAGATGCTGTTAAAATTGAAACTGTGTAAACATCCTGTTTTATATAATTCATGCTAGTTATCTTAACGTCTCCTATGTAGTCGCCAATTGATAATTCTTCAATTTTTTTCCAACCGTCACTGCTTATTACCGGATGATCATTAGTAATCATCAATCCGTTATTAATTATATAGTATCCCTCTCTGACGTGATTATCCAAAACACTCTCAACTCTGGTATATACAGAAGTGTTATTGGATACTCCATTGTTAGTTAATATATAATCACCTTCTTTGAGAGCTTCAACATTTACAAATTTATGACTATGAAGAAGAACTTGCATACCATAAACAAGACATTCTACTGGTGGATTTGTGCCGCCGGGACCCGCTGGTCCCTGCGGTCCGGTTGCCCCTGTAGCTCCGGTAGGAGATGACCCCTTTCTACCAAAAGGAACAAAGTTTACTTGAACAACCTCTTCATCAGTATTTGGAATTGTTCCTGCAACAAATGTACATGTTATGGACCTATGATTAGTGTGATCAGTTTGAGCGGTCATTTTTAAAACTATTCCAGATGTGTCATCATCTACATTAGATTTTATTATAAGAAAACCATCAGAAGCACTAGTAAGTGTCTCCCATATATCCATGAACGAATTTAAATCACCACCATCAAAAGAGGTTTTGTGAATAACGGCTCTAGTTACATTTGCTGCTGTGGCATTATTGAAATATAATTGACCAGAAGACGGTTCGACGCTACCATCGGTGGTTCCCGGTACATTGGTATCAAATGCATATACCCCACCACCTCTTCTTCCAGTGTAGGTTTCCCCACTTCTAGCTGTGGTCGCACCAACAGTAGTTGCTGCAGAATCTACAGTAGTACTATCTCCTAATGTAACTTGTGAACCAGATAGTGTTGTTGCCATACTATTTCTCTATTTTATTTTTAAGTTCTTCTACCTCATTCGACAAGGATTTTACACCTTCCAGCAATATGGCAATGATATTATCATAAGCAATACCCAGTAAATTTTCTTGTGAGTCAGTTTCATGAACGATAGAAGGTAAAACTTTTTCCATTTCTTGAGCCAAGAAACCATAATTGATATTCTTTTTCTCTTTGTCTTTAAAGTTATATTGCACACCTTTAATAGAGTTAATAATATCTAATGGGTTTGTGATTGGTAAAATATTTTCTTTTAAAGTTACATCAGAATTTGCAACGATTTCACCAGACACGGTAAGGTTTCCTGTTAATGTGCCACCGGCACTTGTGGTTTCAAATTTCTTACTGTTATTGTGATACAATTCAACAGCACCACCATTTGCTGCAGCGAGATATGTTTCATTTGAAGCAGTATTTTTTAAATTTAATGCATCACCATTTATCTCTAATGTAGTATCAGAAAATAATTCTAAAACACCGTTGGCACTTTGTTGAATGTATGTTCCACTATCACCAAATTGCAATTGTGTGGTTCCTACCCCAGAGTCGTCACTAAGCAGTAATCCAGTGTCAGCTATATGAGTTAATGTAACATCACCATCAGCCCCAAAGAATATAACAGAACCATCAGCAAGATATATGTCTGACCATTCTAATGCTGCTGTTCCTAAAGAAGCACCATTCGCAGATGCGGGAGAAATATTACTATTAAATTTTGCTGCACCAGCAGCACTCATATCCAAAGTTAAAGCCGTGATAGTAGAGCCGCCATCGTTACCTTTAAACAACATATCCTTATCAGAGACATTTGACGCAATTACAAAATCAGTTGAACTATTTGTGAAAGTGCCAATGGATGTGCCAGCATCCTTAAAGATAACGTCAGCGCCATCAGCATCTAAAATAATATCCCCAGCTACGTCAAGTGTGAGGTCACCAGACGATAGGTCAATCTGTGTTCCATCAATCGTAATGTTATCAACAACTACACCAGCGTTCGCTGTAACAACTCCATTAAATGCAGCTGCGCCAGCTTCACTACCATCAAGAGTGAGCATAGTTATATCACTAGTTGCATCCGTTCCTTTAAAAATAATATTACTATCATTAGCAGCTGCATCAATTGTAATATTACCAGAAGATGTTGTTATGTTTACTGCTGCATCTCCGGCGGTAAGGTCATCATAAGCAACAGCGCTGCCAATACCAAGATTGGCGGCAGTTATTTTCTTGAGAGTTCCACCATCATCAACCAAAACAAAATCAGCATCACTGGAGCTTGTGGTTGTCGTAGCAGAGTCAGAATTAGCAGTTGTTATGACTGTGCCTGTGACATTTGGTAATGTAATTGTACGGTCTGCTGTTGGGTCTACTACGGTTAGAGTGGTTTCATTGGCGTCATCAGTTGCTCCCTCAAAAATAATAGCAGTAGAAAATATATTTCCTGCATCAAGAGCAGTAATATCATTAACAAGTGTGTTGAATTGAAGCCGAAACTCTTCTAGAGTGCTACTAGTTGATATTGTGTTTGCTGTAGTTGCCATTACTTGTTACCCACTAATTGTTTTAAAAGGTCTTTTATTTCATGCATCTCGCATTTCAAAGTATTTATCTCTCTCGCTGTATCTCTAATTTCATCCCGTTGTTTTTGTGCTTCTGTTGCTCTTTTTTTAGCAACCTCATAAGAATTTAAATTATTATTAACAATACCGGGAGAATTAAAATCTCTTTCTAAATTTAAGAATTCATTTTTCATTTTATGTGGCCAATGCTATCGCTCTAAAATCTCTAAGTCTTGGAACCTGTGTACATTTAGTTCCCTGTATAATAATTTTAATTTGAAATTGTACAAATTCATCAAGCGGTGATCCCAGACCATCATCTGTAATTCCAGCTGAATATTCATAATCTCTAAATTGATTTAGTCCATCAACCGGCTCAACAAAATTGTCTGGAGAACCATCTGAATTAAAAAATACGAAATCCTTATCTTCTATATTAGCGTCCTCATCAAGTCTCACTGTTCTAAACATAACTTTAAAATCGCCTGTTCCCGGTCTAACAGCTGCAAATAAAACTCTTAAATTTTGAGCAGGAGTTTTTAATCCTACTGTTTTAGTGATATAAATTGCTGCGTGAGGATCACCCTCTGGTGCAGTAGACGGTTGGAATACTGTTGCCAAAGAACTAGCATCATCTGCATCAGGCCAAACATCACTAGCCGCTGTTATTTTATCAATCCTATTTGCTACACTAAGAACGGTTGCTCTGGCTAAATCTATCACTGGAGAAACTGTATTAGATTCTGTTGTTAAAGTAACTGGCATAGAAAATGACTTGTTGCTAGACATTTCATTTGCTTCATTAATAGCAGAAGCAACCATCTGTGGTTCTTCAAAATCAAAAGTATCATTTAGAGGTATATCAATAGCCGCTGTTGAGTTAGTTTTAACAAAAGATGTTTCTGTTCCAGACGGGCTTGTAGAAGATGTAGTTCTTACCTTTAAATTGATACCAGTTGCTGGTGGTTGCATAGTAGAAAGTATTGTATGCATACTACACATTTGATTGTTCTCTGTTGCTGTAGCAGTATTTCCTCCAAAATCAACAAATGCATCTGCTACTCCATCAATAACAGGAGTAGTGGAAAGTGTTAGTGTATAATAATCAATTCCAAAATCATCAAGGTCTGTATGGGTTTTATTGATTTCTGTGAACGGAACTTTAAACGCTTGATAAAGTTCAACGGTTGAACCAGTAGTATGTGCCACCGCTGTCGTACCACCAACACCTCTGGTAATTGTGCCACCAATAGTATTAGTGCTAATTACGGTGTAAGTAATAATTTCATCATCAATTTTAATGTGCCACAATCCACCAGCAGTTTGAGCAAATTTTCCAGTGGTGTCATCAAAGTTTCCACCATTAGTCAAAACAATAGAACCTGTTTCAGTTGCTGATATCGAGCCATTTAATGTTGTGCTTGCACCAGATTTAACTCCACTAAGAGTTACATTATTACTAGTAGAATACATGTGATGGTTTCGATGATTAACTTTAATTTTTAGTGCCGTCGCAGAATCATCATTGATAACAATTGGATTATTGCCCAATAATTTATTTGTGGTTGCTTTATTTTCTAATGTTACAATACCCGGCTCTGTGCTAAAGCTTGCCCGTCTAAGAGTAAATTTCAAATCTTCTAATGGTGACATTGC
>TARA_R110002050_G_scaffold4420_1_pt1 | contig 15839 bp, 16 predicted proteins | sample TARA_R110002050 | Tara Oceans TARA_R110002050 (sample SAMEA4396988) | marine metagenome | biome: Polar Biome; feature: [DCM] deep chlorophyll maximum layer (ENVO:01000326); material: water (ENVO:00002006), including particulate matter (ENVO:01000060) such as... | depth 25 m
TCATCTTGACTATTAATAGATATAAAATCGTCTTCCTCCTCACTAGCAATACCGCAAACAATATTTCTGTTGGTAAGAGTTTGAATAAATTTATCATTAGCGTACACATCTAGTTTTTGTTGGTCTTCACCCTGAATATTTACATCGCCTGCAGCTCCAATGATATCAACCAATCCCGCTTTATTAACTTCATGATTCACGACTTTTGCCGCTAAGCGAATGGAATTGATAAGGCTAGATAATTCTCCAGATGAATACTTAAAAGACGCTTGATTTTCAATAATAAATTCACCTAATGTTTGCTTTTTATTAGCCATATCCTTTTAGTTTGTTTTGTACAAATATCTAGCATTTTTAAACAAACTACAACGTTTTAGCATATTTATCCCATTTATAAATAAAGAACTTTACCCTATCTTTGAATCAAATTAAACACTATGAATTTTACTATTAGAAACGCAACCAAGCAAGATATGCCCCAAGTTCTCAATTTAATTCATGAGCTAGCAATCTTTGAAAAAGAAGCCGATGCTGTTGAAGTAACCGTGAGCGATTTAGAACAAGACGGTTTTGGTGAAAATCCTGCTTTTCATTGTTTTGTAGCCGAGGTAAATAACAAAATTGAAGGTATGGCGTTGGTTTATTTTAGGTATTCAACCTGGAAAGGAAAAGCATTACATCTTGAAGATTTAATTGTAAGTGAAGCTATGAGAGGTTCAGGAATTGGGTCTAAATTATTAGATGAAGTTGTAAAATACGGTTACTCTTTAGGAGTAAGACGTATTAACTGGGAAGTCCTTGATTGGAACGAACCAGCCATTATTTTTTACGAAAAAAATGGGGCCAATGTGATGCGCGATTGGAATGTAGTTCATCTCAACGAACAAGCTATAAAAAATTATATATCAAAGCTATAATGCAAGTATTTAAATTTGGTGGCGCCTCTGTAAAAGATGCCAATGGAGTTAAAAACTTAGCTTCAGTATTGCAAAAAGTAGGCTACAATAATACCTTAGTAGTGGTTTCGGCTATGGGAAAAACTACCAATGCCTTAGAAGTTGTTATTAATAACTATTTTAACAATAAAGCCGAATTACAAAGCTCATTACAAGAGGTTAAAAAATACCATAACTCAATTCTTTTAGATTTATTTGACAATGAACATCATGCTGTTTTTAAAAATGTATCTAATTTATTTGATGAGTTAAATCGTTTTTTAGATAGCAATAAATCGCCGGATTATAATTTTGTTTATGACCAAATTGTAGGGTTTGGAGAATTAGTTTCCACCCTTATTATTAGTCATTACTTAAACGATATAGGGTTAAAAAACACCTGGTTAGATGTTAGAGAATATATTAAAACTGATAACTATTACAGACGGTCCAACGTAAATTGGGAAGATACACAGCATTTAATAACAACGAAATTCAACACCTTTACGTTAAACATAACGCAAGGTTTTTTAGGGAGCGATGCCAACAATTTCACAACCACTCTCGGTAGAGAAGGTAGTGATTATACTGCTGCCATTTTTGCTTATTGTTTAAATGCAGAAAGCGTTACAATTTGGAAAGATGTTCCAGGTGTTTTAAACGCCGACCCTCGTTATTTTGAAAATGCACAATTACTTAATATGATATCTTACAGAGAAGCCATTGAACTCGCTTTTTATGGCGCTTCTGTTATTCATCCAAAAACCTTGCAACCATTGCAAGGCAAGGAAATTCCGTTGTACGTAAAGTCGTTTTTAAACCCTGAAAAATCGGGCACTAAAGTTGGAAAAGGCACAGCGCTTGAACCTGATATCCCTTGTTTTATAGTCAAAAAAAATCAAGTATTAATCTCTTTGTCTTCTTTAAATTTCTCATACATTGTTGAAGAAAATATTAGCGAGATATTTAGCTTACTTCATTTATATAAAATGAAAGTAGATGTCATTCAAAATTCGGCCATAAGTTTTTCTGTTTGTGTTGACAATATGTATAATAATCTTGATAAACTACTGCAGCATTTAAAAGCAAAATTTAAAGTTAGTTGCCAAGAAAATGTATCGCTTTATACAATAAGAAATTATAACGATAAAGCCATTCAGCAATTAGAACAAGGTAAAACAATATTACTTAAACAGTTAACACAAGGAACCATTCAAATAGTGACACAATAATATTTTAAAAATATAACTGAAGTAAATTTTAACTGTTTTAGTAATGCGTTTGCTATATAATTTGAGTGAAAAAAATAAAAAAATTGATTAGGTTTGTAGGGATGTCCAAAAAAGTTGATACCGGTTTAGTTTCTGCAAAAGAAGTTGCTAAAGTTATAAATATTGATAACTACGGCTTCATTGGCACTTTTATTGGTTGGCTTCTTATTAAGTTGTTAAAAATATCTACACTTAACAAAATTTATAAACGCAATAAACACCTTACAGATCTTACGTTTTTAAATAGTATTTTGGATGATTTTGAAATAAAATTTGAAATCCCAGAAGAAGATTTAAAACGACTGCCAAAAGATGGTGCTTACATTACTATTTCCAATCATCCATTAGGAGGAATTGATGGTATTTTGCTATTAAAGTTAATGCTTGAGCAACGCAAGGATTTTAAAATAATAGCCAATTTTCTGCTACATAGAATTGAGCCTTTAAAACCATTCATTATGCCTGTTAATCCTTTTGAAGACAGGAAAGATGCAAAGTCAAGCATTTCTGGTTTTAAAAATTCGTTATTACATCTAAAAGAAGGTCATCCGCTTGGTATTTTTCCAGCTGGTGAAGTCTCAACCTACCGAGATGGCAAGTTGGTAGTTGATAGACCCTGGGAAGAAGCCGCTATGAAATTGGTTAAAAAAGCTGAAGTTCCCGTTGTTCCTATTTATTTTCATGCCAAAAATAGTCGGCTTTTTTATAAACTTTCTAAAATTAGTGACACCTTAAGAACCGCTAAATTACCATCAGAATTATTAACGCAAAGGCGTCGTGTTATTAAAGTTAGAATTGGAAAACCTATTTCGGTTGCCGATCAAAAAGAGCATGCATCACTTGAAGATTTTTGCGATTTTTTAAGACGGAAAACCTATATGCTCTCCAATGCGTTTGAAAGCAAATCTAAAATATTAGATAACCTCTCGTCCTCTCTAAAAGCTCATAAAATACCTAAGCGTATTGTAACGCCTATTGCACCAGAATTAATGGCTAAAGAAGTTGAAAAACTTAGACAAGACGATTGCAGGTTATTACAAAGTAAAAACTATGAGGTGTTTTTAGCGCAAGCGGATCAACTCCCTAATATATTAAGAGAAATAGGAAGACTGCGCGAAATAACCTTTAGAGAAGTTGGTGAAGGCACCAATGAAGCGATAGACCTTGATACTTTTGACACCTATTATCACCATATGTTTTTGTGGGATAACGACGCCCAATTAATTGCAGGCGCCTATAGAATGGGACTTGGTTCAAAAATATTTGCAGAATTTGGTATAGATGGGTTTTACCTTCAAGATCTTTTTAGGTTTGAGCCAGAGCTTTATAAAATGATGAGCCAATCTATTGAAATGGGGCGTGCTTTCATTATTAAAGAGTATCAGCAAAAACCCATGCCGCTATTTTTACTTTGGAAAGGTATTGTGCACACCACATTGCGTTTTCCAGAACATAACTTTTTAATTGGTGGTGTTAGTATTAGTAATCAGTTTTCTAACTTCTCTAAATCGTTGATGATTGAGTTTATGAAATCTCATTACTACGATCCCTATTTAGCACAATATGTACATCCTAAAAAAGAGTTTAAAGTAAAACTTAAAGATGCCGATAAAGATTTTGTTTTTGATGAAACCGAAGCCGATTTAAATAAGTTTGACAAAATTATTGACGAAGTAGAACCAGGAGCTTTACGCTTGCCTGTTCTTCTTAAAAAATATATTAAACAAAATGCGCGCCTAGTAGCCTTTAACGTAGATCCCTTATTTAATAATTCGGTTGATGGTTTAATGTACATTAAAATTGCCGACTTACCAGAAAGTACTGTGAAACCCGTTATGGAAGAGTTTCAAGCAGAATTAGAGCGTAAGTTTACAGAGAACTCAGAAGAGAATTCTTAGGTTTAAAAGAAAAAATACAATAAAAAAGCCCAAAACTGATTTTGGGCTTTTTTATTATACCTATCTAATTTATTAAAACCAAGGTTTCTTGCCAACTTGGTAGGTATTATAAAATTCTTCATCAGATTTAGTCAAATAAATAATCCCTTCAACAAGACCAATTATACTTACTCCCCAAACTAAAAAAACACCAACACCAACACAAGAAAGCACAATTCCTATTAATGTAATGCCCAATAAAATAGCTCCTTCTTTAGTATATCCTAATATAAACTTGTGAACCCCAAATATTCCCAATAAAATAGCAAGAACGCCTGCTAAAATTTTCTTGTTACTATCAGTAAATGTTTGTTTTGCATTTTCTGCAAACTCTGAAGCTGTTTCCTTGGCATCTTCAGTGAATTCTTTTGCCTTATCTTTAAGGTCGTCACTAAAATTTTTTTCTTCTGACATGATGGTTTTATTTTGGTTTGAAATTTAAAAGTAATAAAAAAATCGTTTCTAAATTTTATCTTAAAAATAAAATAACACCCCCAATAGCAGTGACTATTAAAATAAAACGACGGTAGTTCAAATTTGAAATTAGTTTTACAATAGAGACTCCTACAAAAAAACCTATGACAACAATTGGTATCATAACCGAATTTAAAACTAAGGTGTTTACGGTTACCGTTTTCCAAACAAACATATGAAATGGTAATTTAAATACATTGATGATAAAAAATAACCAGGCCGCTGTTCCTATAAACTCATTTTTAGGAAATCGCATTGCAAGAAAATATACGTTTGAAACGGGTCCGGCCAAATTACCAATCATAGTGGTAAATCCTGCTAAAAAACCCGCTATCCAAGACACTATTTTGTTTTTTGGTACGGCAGTTGACTTTCTTTGTTCAGATAAAAACATAAGGATTACAGAACCAATAATGATAATAGCCATTAATCGTTTAAACAATATTTCAGAAATATCATTACCTAACCAAACACCAACTAAAACCCCAACAATCATCATGGGTAACAGCTTGAAAATATAGTTCCATTGTGCATGCCGATTGTAATAAATAACGGCTAAAATATCGGCACTAATTAACATAGGTAATAAAACGCCTGTAGATTCTTTTTCACCAAAAACAAAAGCCAGAATCACAACAAGGATAATCCCGATTCCTTTAATGCCTGCCTTTGAAAGCCCTAATAAAAAAACAGCTAAACCAATAGCTGCCCATTGTAACCATGATAAATGATACGATTGGAGAATCTCTATGTAAGTCAATAGTATTTAAGCTTTGAAAAATGATTGACGAAGTTACAAAAAAGGAGTATCAATGGGTTCCCAAAGCTCTATTTTATTGCCATCATTATCGAGTATCCAACCAAATTTACCATACTCGTATTCTTCAATATCTCCAACAATAGTAACTCCTTCTTTTTTTAAGGCTTTTAAAAGTTCTTTTAAGTTTTCAACACGATAGTTAAACATAAAGTTCTTTTTTGAAGGCTTAAAATAGTTGGTATCATCTGGAAATGGGCTCCATTGTGTTGTGCATTCTTTACCTTCTTGGTCTTTCCACTTAAAGGTACAGCCATAATCATCGGTATTAAATCCTAAATGTTTCTTATACCAATCTTTAGTCGCCTTAGGATCTTTGGTTTTGAAAAATAAGCCGCCTATTCCAGTTACTCTATATTTCATTTTTTTGATTTTTTATTATACATGTTGGTCTATAAGTATGGTGTTCCCATCGGGGTCGTACATTACTATACTTGCAGGTCCAGAAGTATTTTCATCTGTTTCTCTTTCTAGTTTAATATTATTTTCTTGCAAGTGCTTTTGAATGGCTCTTACATCATCAAATGGTTCTACTTTATTGGCATTTTCGTCCCACCCTGGATTGAAAGTTAAAATATTTTGTTCGAACATACCTTGAAAAAGACCAATTAGTGCATTGCCATTTTTCATAATGAGATAGTTTTTATCAATATCTCCTGCAAAAACACTAAACCCGAGTGTTTCGTAAAACTGTTTTGATACCTTAATGTCCTTGACACTAAGACTTGCTGAAAATGCTCCTAATTTCATATTATATAAGTTTTAATGGTTGATAACTATTTTTTTGAACTATCTTTTTGCAAATAGTTCAGCCTTGAAGTTCTAAGGAATTCTTCCCTACTCTTGAAATGAATGGCACTTGATAACTTTCAGGATCTTAAAGTTAACAAAATTTAGCTTTTATTTTATTTACTATAGTTTGTGCTAGTTTTTCTTTGCTTTCAATAGTCCAACCAGCAACATGAGGTGATAAAATTACATTTTGAGCGTTTATTAAATATTGAAAAGCATCAGACATTTCTGAAGAAAATAAGTTTTCAAACGATGCCTTTTCATATTCTAAAACATCTAATCCGGCACCAAGAATTTTACCAGATTTTAGAGCATCTACTAAATCATTCGTTACCACACTTTTCCCACGGGCCGTATTTAAGAACCAAAATGGCTTTCCAAACTGGTTGATAAATTCAGTATTTATCATATTCAAGGTTAATGGTGTTTGCGGCGTATGCAAACTAACAACCTCAACTTGTTCTTGAAACGCTTTTAATGATACTTGTTTAGCGTTTTCATCACCTACATGTCGTTTTATATCGTAACACAACACCTCAACATCAAAACCTCGTAATTTTTTAACAAAGGCTTTTCCCATATTGCCGTAGCCAATTATGCCTACTATTTTTCCATCTAATTCAATGCCTCTATTATCTTCTCGAAGCCATTTGCCCTGTCTTACCTCAGCGTCTGCTTTATTAAGTTTGTTGAATAATGATAACAACATCCCTAAAGCATGCTCCCCAACTGCATTTCTGTTACCTTCTGGTGCCGCTATTAAAGTAATTCGCTTTTTTTCGGCATACGCGCAATCAATATTCTCTAAACCAGCTCCTACTCTTCCAATAAATTTGAGATTGGTTGCAGCATCTAAAAACTGTTTATCAATAGTAAAACGACTTCTTAAAATGATACCATCATATTGATTTATTTTGGTTTCAATGTCTTCTTTAGAAGATGAATAATCTTCGTCGTTTTGAAATCCTAAATCGTTTAATTGATTTAGAAGTAATTGATGGTTTGTATCTAGATGAAGGATTTTCATTTAAATTTTAGGATAATGTGTCTATGTTTTTTCGTGTTGTACTTTTCCGGTATGTGCGGTCGATAATTTTTCAAACAAAATAACATGTACCTCTTCGTTATTTTTTGTCATAGGGTTATGCTCAACCCCTTTTGGTACGACAATTAGTTCTCCTTCTTTTACAATTTCAGTACGGTCACGAAATTGCATGTACAGAATTCCTTTGACAACCTGAAATAATTCGTCTTCATCCTCATGGCTGTGCCAAACAAATTCTCCTTTTAGTTTTGCTAAAAGCACCTGCATATTATCAACTATTGCAACTTGATGAGGATGCCAATTTTTGTTAAATTTTGAAAATTTATCTTGAATATTTATTGCATCCATTCTGTAAATTTACAAAGTTTTGCGTTAGCGATTGCAGTAAAAATCCTTTTGCTTTTGCAAAAGATTGTCACGAAAAGCGCGACCCAAAGGGTAACGCCCAATCATTAAAATCCAAGAATCATTTTAGCTATTAAAAAGTATAAAAGGATCCCAAAGATATCATTACTTGTCGTAATAAAAGGTCCTGTTGCTACAGCTGGATCTACGCCGCGTTTATCTAAAAATATAGGAATAAACGTGCCTATTAAAGCGGCAATTATAATAACGGTTATTAGCGCAGCTCCTATAGTTAAAGATACTAAATAAGCTGTATGAAAAAAGAAATGACTAATTATAATGGCCACTAGCGCAATAGCTACGCCGTTAACTAATCCTAGCAAGAACTCTTTAAATAAACGTTTTAATATCTCTCCTTTTATTGTGTCGTTAGCCAACCCTTGAACAACAATAGCAGACGACTGAACACCAACATTACCGGCAGTTGCCTGTATTAACGGCACAAAACTTAAAAGGATGGCGTAATTATTTAATACGGTTTGAAAATTAGTAATAATAGTTGCTGCACCAATACCTCCAAACATACCTATGAATAACCATGGTAAACGGGCTTTTGTAAGTTCCCAAATACTATCATCGGCCTCAACATCACTTGTAATACCTGCTGCTAACTGGTAATCTTTTTCGGCTTCTTCTTTCATGACATCGACAATGTCATCAATAGTAATTCTTCCTAAAAGTCGTTGATTATTATCGACAACAGGAATGGCTTCCAAATCATATTTTTGCATCACACGGGCAACATCTTCAGCATCATCATGAACATTAACACTATCAACACTTTTTATGTATATATCTGTAATTTTTTGGTCACTTTTTGCTACAATCAAATCTTTTAAAGACAACCTACCAATAAGCCTATTTTGTTTATCTACTACATAAATAGAGTGTACCCGAGTTACTTCTTTGGCTTGCCCTCTTATTCTTCGTAAACATCCAGCGACCGTCCATGTTTCATAAACCTTAACCAACTCTTTTGCCATCAATCCACCAGCTGTATCTTCATCATAAGCTAGAAGCTCTCTAATTTCTTCTTTATGCTCTTCGTCTTCAATATGTGAGATAACCTCTTGCTGACGGTCTTCTGGCAATTCGGCAATAATATCGGCAGCGTCATCGGTATCTAGTTCTTCAACCTCTTCGGCAATTTCCTTATTAGATAAGTTTTTTAAAACCTTCTCTCTGTTATCTTCATCCAATTCCATAAGGACATCAGAGGTCGTTTCAGAATCCAGAAGTTTGATTACATACATAGCGTCTTCTAGATTCAATTCATCTAGAATCTCTGCTATATCAGCGTAGTGAAACTCTTTTAAAAGCACTTGTAACTCTTTGTTGTTTTGTTGTTCAACTAAAAGTTCTACCTGCTCAATAAGTTCATCGCTTAATTGAAATTGTATGTTTTCATTTTCTTCTGCCAACTTGAATGAATTTATAGGTTTTAAATATCATTTTCAATCAATTGTGTTAAAGAAATAAATTCTTGAACACTTAATTGCTCCGGACGTTTGCCAAAGATAACATCTTCTCTTAAACTATCGCTTAAATTAAATGTTTTTAAACTGTTACGAAGCGTTTTACGGCGTTGTTGAAAAGCTGTTTTAACTACTTTAAAAAGTAACACATCATCACATGGCAATACGTAGTCTTTTTTTCTGGTGAGTTTTAAAACGCCTGATTCTACTTTTGGTGGCGGATTAAATACCGAAGGTGGTACTGTAAATAAATAATCGGCATCATAAAATGCTTGTGCTAATACCGATAAAATCCCATATACTTTACTACCTTCTTTTGAACAGATGCGTTGCGCTACTTCTTTTTGAAACATCCCTGAAAATTCAGGAATTTGGTCACGCATTTCTAAGGCTTTAAACACAATTTGTGTGGATATATTATAAGGAAAATTTCCGATAATGGCGAAAGGCTCTCCTTTGAAAACCTCATTTAAATCATATTTTAAAAAATCTTGTTCAATAATTCTTGGAGCGAGATTTAAGTAGCTGTCTTTTAAATAATCAACAGATTCTGAATCAATTTCAATAACATAGGTTGTAATATCTTTTTTAAGAAGATATTTTGTTAGAACGCCCATACCAGGACCAATTTCCAAAATCCTTTTATAACCGTTTAAAGACAGTGTATCTGCAATTTTTTCTGCAATACTTTCATCATTCAAAAAATGCTGTCCTAAATGTTTCTTAGCTTTTACGGTCATAATTATGAGTATCCTTTAAATTATTTTTCTGTTACTGTGTATTCATCTATAACCTCAAGCTCTGTTCTAAAAGACAAGACGCTTTCTCCAAAATGCTTTAACACATCTTGACGCAACGTATCCGCATCATTTTTATAATATGCATCAAGGGCTTCTCTAGATTTTGCTCTGTATTGAATAGAGTAGGTAACACCACCTAAATCTTCTTCAACCAAAACTCTGGTAAGTTTGGCTTCTGTAAAATGTCCTGTTGCCAACACTTGTGGAATATGTTCCTTAACCCATACCAACCATTTTTGATGAATGCGTTCATCAATATTTGAGGTGACATTATAAATTATCATGGTTATAAATTTTTATTCTAAATTTAATTGTTTTGCAAATAACAGGAGTTCTTGATCATCCTCAAAAGGTTTTACTCTTTTTTCATAAGTAAAGCCTAATTTCTCTAATAATTTTTTAGAATTTGTATTGGCAGGTAAGGTGATTGCTACTAGCTTTTTAAGACTAAACTCTTCTTTTGCTAATTTTAACATAGCTATTGATGCTTCGTACCCAAACCCCTTGCCTTCAAATTCTGGTAAGAAGGCGAATCCTAAATCAACATCATTTAGTTGCTCTCTTTTTATTAAGCCGCAAGTTCCAATTGTTTTCTGCTGTTGCTTTTCTTGTAGTTTATAAAACCCAAAGCCATGATCTTTATAGCTTTTTAAGGTGCCGTTTGTTAGATAGTTCTCGGCGTCTTGAATGGTTTTTAAATTTCTATCTCCTATATATTTTATCCAATTTGGGATATTAACTAATTTTAAAAAAAACGGGGCGTCATCAAGTGAAAACTTTGATATTAAAAGTCTTTCTGTTTCTGCTACTATCATGTAAACTAGTTTATTGCATCACCCCGTAAAGCTCTAAATTTCTTTCGTGCATCTACAAAATAAATACTATCTGCATGGTTTAAAAAAATGTCTTCATACAATGCCTTTGCCTTTTCTGGTAGTGATAAATGATTCACATAAAGTTCAGCTAAGGCATAAGTAGCATCATCAACCAGAATACTTTCTTTATAATTTGTTAAAATAGCATTATAGTTAGCTTCTGCTCTTACATAGTCCTTTTTGCTTTCAAACAACTGAGCTTGTTTATAAAGTGCTTGAGGAACAATATGTTCGGTTTTATGTTCTTTTAATATAGTATCTAAAAGTGTAATAGCTTCGTCGTTTTTATTCTGAAAAGCTAATAAATCGGCCTTTGCATATAATTTTAAAGCCACATGAAGTGAATCGTCGTATTTATTGTCTGAAATAATAAGCTTTAAATCCAACGCATCATTCGCTATTAATTGCGAGGTTGATGCTTTTAAAATTTTAAGCTGTGATTCTGCCCAATCAAAATCCCCTTTATAATAACTTGCTTTGGCTACTTTATATCTTGCTTCTTGCGAAATCGTACTATTTTTTAAACTACGTTGTATTTGTGTGTAATAAATTAACGCTGTATTAAACTCTTCTCGTAATACAAAAATATCTCCTAGCTCTAATTTAACTTGTGCTTTTTGTGTGTCGTTTAACGGTAATTCTAAAGTTCTTTCTAAAAACGTGATGGCGCTTTTAGTATCATTCATATAGAATGCTAAAAAATGAGCATAAGCAACTTGCAAGATTAAGGTTTGAGAAAAAGTTCCGTACTTTTTAAATAATGCATTGTAAGAATCTTTTATGTTTTGGTAATCCTCCTTAGTGCTTTCTTCGGTTTGCAGTTGAAGTAAATTATAATGTGCATTTAATAGCGTGTCTAAATCTTGAGCCGTTTCAATTAAATAGCTGAGTATATTTTTTGCTACTTGATTATCATTTTCACTCATGGTAATAGCAGCTAATTCTTCTATTCTACTTAAACTTTCTGGATCTCTATTAAAAATAGCTTTCTCCTGGATAAACGCTTTGTTATAGTTTTTTTGTTGCACAAAAAGCCAACTTAACATATCATTCCAAATGACATTGGGTTCTTCCTGAATTTTCTGTAGAATAATCTTTCTTAGTAATATATTGCTTTGATTACTACTATCTTCAGTTACAAAATCACTAAGAGCCCGTTTAATATTTCCAACGGCAATAGGATTTTCTTGTATGAAATTAATATAGCCAACAAACATTTTTTCGACATCGCCTAGTTCTCCATAAATTTGTGCCATTTGTAGATTAAAATTAAAATCTGACTTCATGGTCATTGCTTTTTCATAGGCAGCAAGAGCTTCATTTAAAAGTGTATGACTTTGAAAACTTCGAGCTACAGCAAACACATTGTTGACATTTTGGTCTATACTAGAAAGAGCTTGTGTATAATATGAATTTGCATTTTTTAAATCGCCTTTAAGTTGATACGTATATCCTAATTCGACATAAAAAGCGGGGTATTTAACTCTATTGATTAGCGACAACAAAAACTGCTCTGCTTCATTATACTGTTCTAGTTGCTGATAAGAGCTGACTATTTGGTTTATATAATTAATATTAGAGGGTGATTGGGCGTATAATTTTTTGTATTCGTATAGCGCTTTCTCAAAATCACCATTTTCAAAATACTCTTTAGCAAACAAATCATCATCCTGTGAAAAGGCATGTGTGCCCATCAACATCAGTATCACTAAAACAAATTTCAATCTCATAAGGTAAATATAACAAATGTGATGAGTAGAAGTTGTAAATATTATTATAAAAAAAATGCCCGAATAAAATTCGGGCATTTACCAACCTAAATAAATACCTATTAATCTCCGTTAATTTAAAAACGAAATAATCACTAGATTGGGGACATTCTTCAAACGAAATAAAGCCCTATTTATTTACTACTGCTGTTGTTTTATTTTCAGGTTTAACAAGATGGAAATCTGAAAATAAAACCTTGCTAGCAATAAAAACTAGTAATAAGAGAAGGAAAAGTCTTTTAAGATTTTTCATGGTTAGTAGGTTAGCTAAAAATTGGTTCAGCTAACGTCTGAAATAAATATGAAAACTCAAAAGAAATTAATAAAAAATCGTTAAACGACTTATTTTTTTTGCACTTAGTCGATTTAATTAAAAAATAGAAAATTAAAAAGTAAGTTTAAGATTACTTTAACAGTTTAATTAATTTTTGAAAAACCGGTATATTTCTGTAACACATCTGGAATTTCAATACCATCTTTGGTTTGGTAATTTTCTAAAATTCCAGCCAATACTCTTGGCAATGCCAATGAGCTTCCGTTAAGAGTATGAGCTAACTCATTTTTTCCGTCGCTGTTTTTAAAACGCAATTTTAAACGATTCGCCTGAAAGGTTTCAAAATTTGATACAGACGATATTTCTAACCATCGGTTTTGCGCTGTTGAAAACACTTCAAAATCATAGGTTAAAGCGGATGCGAATGAGGTATCGCCACCACATAATCTTAAAATTCTATAGGGTAATTTTAATTCTTTTAAAATACCTTTAACATGCTCGACCATCCCATCTAATGCTTTATATGAATTGTCGGGATGCTCCACTCGGATAATTTCAACTTTATCAAACTGATGCAGTCTGTTTAAACCTCTTACATGCGCACCGTAACTTCCGGCTTCACGACGAAAACAAGGTGTGTAACCCGTAATACCAATTGGCAAGTCGCTTTCATTAAGCAAAACATCTCTAAAAATATTCGTTCCAGGCACCTCTGCGGTTGGTATTAAATATAAATTATCTTCGGTAACATGATACATCTGCCCTTCTTTATCTGGCAATTGACCCGTGCCAAAACCTGACGCTTCATTTACCAACAATGGTAACTGATATTCTGTGTAGCCAGCCTCTGTATTTTTATCAAGAAAATAGGTGATTAAAGCTCGTTGAAGTTTAGCGCCTTTTCCTTTATAAACGGGAAAACCAGCACCTGTAATTTTGTTACCTAATTCGAAATCTATAATATCGTATTTCTTTGCTAATTCCCAATGAGGCAAGGCGTTTTCAGGCAATACAGGAATATTGCCTTCTTTGTAGACTTCTTCATTATCATCTTCAGTACTTCCTTGAGATACAATCTCATTTGGTACATTAGGTATTTTATAAAGCAACTCTGTTAACGCTTCTATTTTATCATTAAGAGACTCGTTTAATGCCTTGGTAGTTTCTTTAATCTGACTTGTTCTTTCTTTTAAAAGATTAGCTTTTTGAGCTTCACCAGATTTGTACAAGTTTCCGATTTCCTTTGATAATGTATTCGATTCGGCTAAGAGGCTATCTAATTCTGTTTGAATACGACGTCTGTCTTCATCAAAAGAAATAACATCCTGTATCATGCTAGTTGCATCAATATTTCGCTTTGCAAGACCAGCAATTACCAAATCTTTGTTTTCTCTAATAAAAGGTACTTGTAACATGTTTTAAAATTTAAGTGACAAATTTAGGAATTACTAGGAAACTTAACTTGTTTTTATATGTAAAAATCTAATTATTTAAAATGTGATTTTACGTATTGAAGAGATGTGTCTTTATCTTTTAACAACTGAGCTTTTAAAGCTTCAACAGAATCAAATTTAACTTCATCACGAAGACGATGTAATAAATTAATTTGAATGTTTTTGTTATAGATATTGCCATTGAAATTAAAAAAATGAACTTCAATACTTTCATTTGTACCATCAACAGTTGGGTTGATGCCAATATTCATCATCCCGTAAACCTGATTGTTTTCAATTATTGAACTCACAATATACGCCCCATGTTTAGGAATTAGTTTGTAAGTCTCTTTAATAAAAATATTGGCCGTTGGAAATCCTAATTGATTGCCTAAACCTCTGCCTTTTACAACCGTTCCAGTAAGCATAAAACTATACCCCAAATAGGAGTTTGCTTTTTCTATATTGCCTTCATACAAGGCTTTTCTAATTTTTGTGGAACTTACTGCAACATCGTTAATATCTTCAACCGATATTTCTTCAACCTCAAAACCATAAGCTTCTCCAAACACTTTTAAATCATCAATATTGGCATTTCTATTTCTTCCAAACCTATGATCATACCCAATAATAACTTTTTTTGCATGAAGTTTATCAATCAAAATTTGTTTTACAAAATCTTCGGCAGACAATCGAGAAAACGCATGGGTAAACTTTTTTATTAGTAAAAAATCTAAATCTGAGTTTTCAATAATACTAGCTCGCTCATCAATGGTATTAATAAGTTTAATGCTAGAATCCTTTTGTAAAACCATTCTAGGATGTGGAAAAAACGTAAGAATAACAGATTTAAGGTGGTCTCGTTTAGCTGTATCTATAAGGCGTTTAATTATTTTTTGATGACCTATATGCACGCCGTCAAAAGTTCCAATGGTGACAATGGTAGGACTATCATTAAAATAATTAATCGTATTTGTAATTTTCAATTTCGTTTATTTTATCGCAAAATTAACTATTATACCCCTAATTCATAAAAACAAATAATTATTTTAAGGAAAATACTTGATTCACAGTCGATATTACTTGTGGAACTTCATCAACTTTAAAGTCTAACATAATATGATAGTTTCTTTTCTTCACTTTTTTAATTGATAAATTTCCCTTTTTTATTTTATAATATCCTGTCTGTCCTTTACAATAGCATAATCGGGCAAACACTAGTTTTTTTGTTTTAAGGTTATGGGTTTCAATCTCTAAGGCATTAGGGTTTAATTCAATAAAAATCTGTTCTTTATATCCGCTATCTTGTAAATCAAGATTCTTATTTTTTTCATAATCAAATACTAAAACCAAGTTATCCCCTTCATTTATTTTTGTATATAAATCCCCCAGATTGTCTGTCAAAATATTTAAACTCTTATTTTTTAACAGTTTAAAATTACAGTTTCCTGCTTCTGGACAATCATTTAAATAGTTATCAGATTTTCTTGTTAAAGTCCTATCAGTAGTCTTACAAGAAAGTATCATAATAAAAAAA
>TARA_R110002050_G_scaffold3859_2_pt1 | contig 15830 bp, 11 predicted proteins | sample TARA_R110002050 | Tara Oceans TARA_R110002050 (sample SAMEA4396988) | marine metagenome | biome: Polar Biome; feature: [DCM] deep chlorophyll maximum layer (ENVO:01000326); material: water (ENVO:00002006), including particulate matter (ENVO:01000060) such as... | depth 25 m
TATATTTCATCACCCCCAATGATATTTATGCTTTAAATCCGGATGCAAAAAAGGGATTAAGACCAAATTCGCTATTAATCATTCCAAACCCGAAAGTAGCCGTTGAGCCTAAAGTAACAATTACAAAGGAATTAAAAGGGTTTAGAAAGCATAGAACCAAAAAAAAGGAAACCCTGTATGGTATTGCTAGAACATATAAAATTGCAGAAGAAGATATCAAAAAATACAATACTTTTTTATATTCAAATAATTTAAGAAAAGGGGATAGACTTCAAATTCCAATTTTTGAAATAACAGAGATTGTTGAGACCAATGCCTTAACAAAACCATATAAAGTTTTACCTAAGGAAGGCAAATGGCGGGTTGCTTATAAATTTGGTATTACTCCTGCTGATTTGGAAGCGCTAAATCCTGACTTAGGAGAGGTTTTGCAAGAAGGTGAAATTATCAATGTGCCTAACATTACCGATGAAAATGAAAAAGTAGTCGATGAAAAATATAGCTATTATAAAGTATTACCTAAGGAAGGATTCTACCGATTAAAACTTAAATTAGGGATAGGGCAAAACGAGTTGGAAACTTTAAACCCTGGATTAAAGGAAAGTGGTTTAAAAGAGGGCATGATTTTAAAAGTGCCATACTCCACTAGTACTTCAGAAATAGAAGAATCTTCAAATACAGTTAATTTAATAAATAATATCCGTGATTATAGAACAAAACATATTGCTGTTATGTTGCCTTTCAGGTTAAATAAAATAACCTATGATTCCATTGCAGAAACGAAAGCACAAATTAATAAAGACCCATATTTAAATGCCTCTTTAGATTTTTATTCTGGGATATTAATTGCCATCGATTCATTACAATCATTGGGGGTTTCTCTCAAGGTAGATGTTTATGATACCAAATATCAGGTTAGTGAAGTGTCAAAAATTATTAATGATCATGATTTTGAAGATGTTGATGCTGTTATTGGACCCTTAACACCAAATAATTTTGATGTAGCTTCTTCTGAGTTAAGAAAATATAATGTTCCTGTAATTTCACCAATTGGTGAAAATCTCAAACTAAATGAAAACGTTTTTCAGACCAGACCATCTGCGGAACTGTTAAAAAACAAGATTGTTAGTTATATACGAACAATTCCAGATATAAAAAACATTATAATTATTTCAGATAGCAAAAATGTAAATGTTGCCAATGAATTGAAACAGGATTTTCCATACGCAATTCAAATTCGTTCCAGAAAAAATAAAGATGGAAATGATCAAAATTATATTTTAGTAGATGATGTCAATTCAATTTTAAAAGAGGGATTGAACGTCGTATTTTTAGAAACCCAAAACGAAGGATTTGCCTCAAATGTAACGGGTATTTTAAACTCTTTAATTCAAAAAGAAAACCGTGATGAAAATAAAGTGAACATTAATATTATGTTGGCAACAACCAACATGAATTCTGTATTCGAAAGTGATGAAATATCAAATGAACATTTATCAAATTTAAAATTCACATATGCAAGTACCTCTAAAACTTATGATAGTGATACCAGTAATTCATTTGTGAAAAGGTACAATCAAATCTATCATGTAACTCCAAATAAAAGAGCTGTAAGGGGGTTTGATTTAACTATGGATATGGTTTTGCGTTTAGTAACATCAAGCGATTTATACATATCAGTGAATGAGAGTCCTTTAACGGAATATGTAGAAAATAAATTTGAATATAAAAAGAAATTATTTGGTGGTTATTACAATAATAGTGCTTATTTGGTGCAATATCAGGATTTAAGATTAATAGAAATAAAGTAATGACATCAAAAGTAACTTATTTAGGAAATTTACGTACCGAAAATGTTCATATAAAATCAGGAAGCACATTTGTTACTGATGCGCCTTTAGATAACAATGGAAAAGGAGAAGCGTTTTCTCCAACAGATACCGTTGCCAACGGATTGGCATGTTGTATGTTAACAGTTATGGGTATTAAAGCCAGAGACTTAAACGTTTTTATGGAAGGAACCACTGCTGAAGTAACAAAATTTATGGCTGATAAACCCAGACGTATTTCAAAGATAGAAGTCATTTTAAATCTTCCTTTTAAATCCGATAATAAGACTCAAAAAATATTGGAACATACTGCCAAAACCTGCCCTGTACTGTTAAGTTTACATCCTGATATTGAGAAAAACATCACTTTTAACTGGAACGGTTAATGTTACTTAAGCCTGATAAAAATTTCCTCATAACATTAGCACATACCAAAATGCCATTTGGTAAATATAAGGACAGATACCTTATTGACTTGCCAGAATATTATGTGGTTTGGTATCATAACAAGGGGTTTCCTAAAGGGAAATTAGGGGATTTGTTACAAACCGTATATGAACTGAAATTAAATGGTTTGGAAGATTTGATCCGGAATATTAAAAAACAATACCCTAAATAGGGTTCTTAATATTTTTTTAAATGTTTGATTGGGTAATGCTTCTGTTTGAGAATTAAATGTTAGTTTTAATTTTCAGGAAAAATAAATTCATTGTTTAGAACCTGATTAATAACCTTTATAAGGTTTTTAGGAACTTCAGGTTTATGTATATACCCATTAAACCCATTGGTTTTAATATCTTTAATATAAGCGTTCTCTATATCCATACTAATTGCTATCAATAGTATATTTGGATTGTTATTACGAATATGCATTGCCGCTTTTAGCCCATTCATTACAGGCATTTGTATATCTATAAGTAATACATTTGCTTTTGAGAGATTTGAATTATTTATTAACTCTAACCCATTTATACAAGTATCAATTATTTTAAAGTTTTTATTTTTTAAAACCATAATACTTAAGGCATCAATATATCTTTGATTATCATCTGTAATAATTAATTTAATTTTTGAATCAGAATTCACCTTAAACACCTTTTGTGAAAGGTATAACGCCCTTAATTAAAAGCGGGTTAAGTAATCATCAAAAATAAGAGAGGAAATTACTACATTTTATATGTGGTGTTCCACAAATTCGAATAATTCTATTTAAACAGAATTTATATAAAACAGTTGTTTTCATATAGTTACAACTTTATTTTTAACTGCCCAAATAATGAGTCCAGCATTATTTCTTGAATTGGTTTTTTCCATCAATCTTGACTTGGTAGTTTCAATAGTACGAACACTAACAAATAATTTATCGGCTAATTCTTGATTTGTTAAACCTTGACAAATTAGGTTTAGCATTTTAGTTTCCCTATCAGTAAGTTTTAGTAAATCCTTTTTTTCTTTTATAATTTCTTGTTCAAGACCTTGCATTTCAATGATTACTGAACGGAGCAAATCTGGAGAAAAATAGTTACCTCCATTATAAACTTCCCTTATGGCCTTTTCTAAGTCTTTTGAAGGGGCTTGTTTTAATACAAAGCCTTTTGCACCGGCAGTTACCATTTCATAATAGTACTTGCGGTCATTGTACATGGATAATGCTATGATTTTAAGATGAGGCTTTAAGCTTAGGGCTAGTTTTGTAGCCATGATACCATCCATAATAGGCATATCAATATCTGTAAGGATTATATCGGCTTCAATAGAACCCAAAGCATCTGTAAACTCCTTACCATTTGAATATTCACCAACAATGGTGAAATCTTTTATATTATTGATAATAAGTTTAAGGCCTTCAAGAACCATGGGCAAATCCTCTATTAAAACTATTTTTATCATAAACTGGTTGTTTGAATAATGATTTTTACATCAGTTCCTTTTTCTGGGGATGAACTGAAGTTGTATTGTCCACCTAATTTCCGAATTCTTGATTCAACGTTCATCAATCCAAATCCTTTTTGTTGATCCTTAATGGTATTATAATCAAACCCTTTACCATTGTCAGAGACTGAAATATTTAATTCTTTTTCACTATATTTTAAATTAATGGATATTTTGCTTGCAAAGGCATGTTTTAAAGAATTACTTAACAATTCAATAATGGCCCTGTAAATTGTAAATTCGACAATTTCGGGAAATCTGCAAGAAAAGTTTGAATGTATTGAAAATTTAATATCTGAAACGCCTTTTAATTTTTCAACAAACGAACGAACTGCCTGAACAACACCAAACTTTTTTACAATGTCAGGACTCAGATTATTGGTAATTTCACGAATACTTTGTGTAGCTTCTTCAAGCAATGTATAGATTCTATTAAGATATTCCTTTTGGTTTTTCTTATTTTCTTCATCAAGCATCGTGTGCAAATAAATCATTCCTGTAGACAGGATGGGACCCAATCCATCATGTAATTCTTTGGCATACCGCTCCCGTTCTTTTTCCTCAGCAATAATCATGGCTTTAAATATTTCTGAATCTTTATTTTTTATGATGTTTTCTGCCTTAATCTGTTCAGTAATATCCCTATTTATGCCAGAGAGTTTGACTATGTTTCCTAAATCATCAAAAATAGGTGTCCCTGAAGCATCAATGTGTCTAATTTCACCATTAGGTCTTATGATTCTAAAGGGAACTGAAAATACTGAAGTTCCATTAATTATTTCAGACATCCTTCTATCAGAATATTCAAGGTCCTCTGGATGAACCCTTTTTCTGAAACTATCCATGGTATTTTTAAATTCATTGGGAGTAATTCCATAAATTTCATATTGTTGCGCGTTCCAATCCAAATAACCACTTTCAATGTCAAGTGTCCATGTTCCTAATTGAGCTGTATCAATAGCTAGTTGGAGTTGTTTGAAGGTGTTTTTTAATTGCTCTTCTGCTAGCTTGTTTTGTGTGACATCAACAAAATTTACAATAACTTTTTCTAACTCATTATGACCATTAAGAATAGGAATGGCATTCACGTTTGCCCAGGTAATATAATTTCTGTCTGGTCTGGCTATTCCGCATGTATAATTATAGATAGGTTTTTTAGTGGCAATGACTTGATTAACCGGGTAATCTTCCAAAGCCATTTCATTTAAATCGGTATATACAAACCCCCAATTAGGATCAATAGCCGTTCTCCCTGTTAGTTGTTCTACAGTAAGACCCAAAATACGAGAAGCTTCCTCATTGCTGTACAATATTGATGTATCTGATGCATGAACAACAACTCCAACAAGTAATTCATTTAAGGTAGTTCTGTTCTCTTTTTCACTTTTCCGTAATGATAACTCAGCTAGTTTTCGCTCGGTAATATCAATAGCCGTTGTAAGAATGGCTGGTTTGCCTTCATAAATTATTTTTACAGCAGAAAAACTGGCCCATTTGGATTCACCAGATTTTGTTATTATTTTTAGTTCGTAGGGTTCGTCTAAAATTTCCCCAGCCAATCGCTTATTTGCCCTTTCAATTAATTCTGTCTGATACTCAGGATGTACTAAATCCAATGCATTGATATTTTTAGCTTCTTGTTTGGTATAACCTAGCACATTTTGAAAGTACTCATTAACAAAAAGAATCTTCATGTTGTTATTTGGATCCACTATGCTAATTGATGCCTGTACGGTTTCAGCTAAATTTCTAAATTTTTCTTCGCTTGATTTCAAAGCTTTTTCAGCAATTTTACCCTCTGTAATATTTAAATGAGAAATTACAGCTTGTTTTTTATCGCCTTTCATTCTAATAACTCGCATTAAAAACCAAAATTCGCCGTGAGTCGTATTACATAGGAACTCATGTCTGAATTCCTCAATTTTGCCATCAAGTACATTTTTAATTCCATCCATAACGTGTCTTGAATCCTCTTTTGTTTCAGATTTTCTGCAAGCATCAAAATAATTATAGTAATTAAAAGGCATTTGTTTGGTAGTTATGCCATTTATTTTAGAAAATTCATTCCAGGGATCATTTACTTCTAAAATATTTCCAAATTCGTCAATAACAGCAATAGAAGCATTTAATGAATTAAGTATGGTTTTCGCATATGCGGCACTTTCAATTAATTTATCTTCAACTAATTTACGTGGAGTAATATCCACTAATGAAGTTATATAAATATCTTCATTATTTGGATAAAGCTGTGTAGCATCTACTAAAGTATGTTTAATGTCTCCTGATTGAGTATAAATTGTATATGGAAATGCATGTAAATAGCCTTCTTTTATAATTTTTTTAACCCCTTTTTTAAATTGGCTTACATTTACTGCTAAACTATGTGTTAAAACCGAATCTTTTAAATATTCTGGTTTTGTATAACCGTATGTTTTGGAAAATTCCTTATTAGAATCAATTCTTTGTCCGGTTTTGAAATTAATAATGGCAATAGGTATTGGTGAATTCTCAAATGCATTGTAGAATTTAACTTCACTTTCTTTGAGTTTGTTTTCAGTTTTTTTAAGATCGGTTATGTCTACATGAGTGCCAATAACTCTTTCGGGTTGTCCATCTTTATTAAATAAAGCCTCTCCACGAGAAAGTATATCAACCCAATGTCCTTTTTTATGTTTCATTTTAAATTCAACTTCAAAACTATCTCGTTTTTTATTGAGAAGACCATCTAATATGGACATAGTGCGCAAAGCATCTTCAGGTTTGGTAAGATTTTCCCATGTTGAAAAAGCATCTGTTAATTCATGTTCTTCATAACCAATCATTTTTTTCCAACCATATGAATAATAAATGTCATTTGTAGTTAGATTCCAATCAAATAATCCAACTTTAGACGCTTTCATGGCCAGTTCAAAACGCTGCCTGCTTTCATTTAGTTTTTTTTCTGTTAGTTTTTCTTTAGTAACATCTAATAAAATAGCAACGACTCCTGTTATTTGGTTGTTTTTTATGATTGGCCTTGAATTAATAGAGATTAATTTTCTCTGATTATTACTGGTGAGAACGTCCATAACGACATTGTCAACAGGTTTCCCAGTTTTGTTGGTAATGACACAAGGATAATCTTCAAGGAGAAAAGGCGAGCCATCTTCATGACTTGCTTGCCAACGCACATCAAAAAATCCTTTACCCAATAATTGGCTTACTTTGAGGCCCAATATGTTAGCAGCCATTTCATTGGCCGCTATAATTTTATTAAATCTATCTTCAATAACAATGCCTTCACTAAGCGCTTCAATAGCCAATCCAAATTGGGATTCATGATTTAACGATTCATAGCGTTGTTCACTAAGGAAAAGTTTCCTTTTCAAATTTTCAACCTCAATTTTGAGAGCATTTATTTTTTTATCAGTATCTACCATATGCACCAATATCAGTTCAATTTGATCAAATAAAATAAAATACAAAATTGAATTTTTTAATGGATTATTCTCTTATAATTAGTGTATTTCAATTTCTTTAAATATAAATAAAATTATGCTTTTAACTATTATCATTTGTTTATTGAATTTTTTTTCATGTATATTATTTGTTTATAAATAGCATTTAAATAACGAATACAATGCTTTAATAACTAGTTTAATTTTGTAAATTTGCCTGCGTTTATAGACGCAACATGACAAAAACAACCAAATACATATTTGTAACCGGAGGTGTTACCTCATCATTAGGAAAAGGCATTATAGCCGCTTCACTAGCAAAATTACTGCAAGCTCAAGGTTACAAAATCACCATACAAAAATTAGACCCGTATATTAACGTAGATCCCGGAACCCTAAATCCGTATGAGCATGGTGAATGCTATGTAACTGAAGATGGAGCGGAAACCGATTTAGATTTAGGACATTACGAACGCTTTTTAAACGTGCCAACAAGTCAAGCTAATAACGTAACTACTGGACGAATCTATCAAAGCGTTATTGAAAAGGAAAGACAAGGCGCCTATTTAGGTAAAACAGTTCAGGTGGTTCCACACATTACGGATGAAATTAAACGGCGGGTTCAGATTTTAGGTAATTCTGGCGATTTTGATATTGTAATTACAGAAATTGGAGGAACCGTAGGTGATATTGAGTCTTTGCCCTATATAGAGGCAGTAAGACAATTAAAATGGGATTTAGGTGATAATAATGCAATTGTTATTCATTTAACCTTGGTGCCTTATTTAGCTGCTGCGGGTGAACTTAAAACAAAACCCACACAACACAGTGTAAAAACCTTGATGGAAAGTGGTGTGCAGGCTGATATTTTAGTGTGTAGAACGGAGTATGATTTGCCGTATGAGCTACGCAGAAAATTGGCATTATTCTGTAATGTGAGAGAAGAAGCAGTTATACAATCTATTGATGCATCAACAATTTATGATGTGCCAAACCTCATGTTAGAACAAGGATTGGATAAGGTAGTGTTGAAAAAATTAGCCTTAAACAGTACAGTTCCAGACCTAACAGGATGGAATAAATTTTTAATTCGGCATAAAAACCCAAAAACTGAAGTAACTATTGGATTAATAGGTAAATATGTAGAACTACAGGATTCCTATAAATCTATATTAGAATCTTTTATTCATGCAGGTGCTGAAAATGAAGTTAAGGTTAACATTGAATGTATTCATTCTGAATATTTGAATGATGATAACATCAAATTAAAATTGTCATATTTAGACGGTATTGTTGTCGCACCTGGTTTTGGAGAACGAGGTATTGAAGGTAAAATTACGGCGGTTAAATATGTGCGTGAAAACAACATTCCATTTTTCGGAATTTGTTTGGGCATGCAAATGGCAGTTATTGAATTTGCGCGTAATGTTTTAAATATCAGTGACGCCAATTCTACAGAAATGGATTTAAATACGCCCAATCCGGTCATTGATTTAATGGAGGAACAAAAGGCTATTACTGATAAAGGTGGCACCATGCGATTGGGTGCTTGGTCATGTGATTTAAAAATGGGAAGTGCAGTTCGTAACATCTACAAATCTGAGAGTATTAAAGAGCGTCATAGACATCGTTATGAGTTTAACAGTGATTACAAAACTCAAATTGAAGCTGCAGGAATGATTGCCACAGGTTTAAATCCAGATACAGGATTGGTTGAAATTATTGAAATACCTAGTCATCCTTGGTTTGTTGGTGTGCAATATCACCCTGAATATAAGAGTACAGTTGCAAATCCGCACCCATTATTTGTGGCGTTTGTAAAAGCAGCTCTAAAACATAAAAACAGTAAAAAAGGTGTCAGTGTGTCACAAAATTAAACTTGGACGGTTTTTTGATTAACAGATAACCTCTTCAGAAAATTCAATCAGATCAAGAGAAATATTAAAAAAGTAATTTTTAAAAATTACATAACATTACATGGAAGAAAAAAAAATAGATATTAATTCGATTATTGGATTTGCCCTTATTTTCGGAATATTAATGTATATGCTTTGGCAAAATAAGCCAACGCCTGAGCAAGTAGCAGATCAAGAAAAAGCGAAACAAGAACAAGTAGAGGCAGAGAAAAAAGCAACTGAAACAGAGCAAACAGCTGTTACCACTGGAGAGGATTATTCTTTAGAAACCGTTAAAGATTCGGTTCAGTTAAGTGCTCTAAAAAATAAATTAGGATCCTTTGCATATTCGTCATCATTACCTTCAGCTGTTGCTAATGAGACTACTGTTGAAAATGATGTTTTAAAATTAAAATTCAGTAATAAAGGAGGTTTTTTATCGGAAATCATATTAAAAAAATTCGTGAATTTTGATTCTGTTCCCATCTATTTGATAAAGGATAATAATGCGGCTTTCAACATTAATTTTGGAACGACAGACAGCAGGGTAATAAATACCCAAGACTTGTATTTTCAACCAACGGTTACCAAAAACGGCGATAACACCATAGTTTCCATGAAACTTAAAGTATCTGAAAGCAAGTTTTTGGAATATAGATATGAAATAAAGAAAGATAATTATATGATGGGTTTTACCATCAAGTCACAAGGATTGGATGATGTAATAAATAGTTCTCAAGACATTATTTTAGATTGGAAAATAAAAACCTACCGTCATGCTAAAAGCGTATCCTATGAGAATCGCTATACCGAATTAATTTATGAATATGAAGGTGGGAAAGATAGTTATTTAGGACAAAAGGAAGTATCAGAAGAAATTATTAGTGATGTTTCCTATGTGGCGTTTAAACAACATTTCTTTACGTCTATTTTATTGACAGATTCACCATTTAAAACAGCAGAATTAAAGTCGAGAAATTTAGTAAAAGACGAAGAAATTGATACCGTTTTCACAAAAGCGTTTGATGCTAAATTACCCTTGCAATTATCTGGAGGCGAAATTAATAAAACCATGGATTGGTATTTTGGACCAACAGATTATAAAATATTAAATTCTTACAAAAGAAATTTAGATGAGGTTGTGCCATTGGGATGGGGGATTTTTGGATGGATAAACCGTTATGTGTTCATACCAATATTTGGATTTTTAAGTTCATTTTTGCCTTATGGTTTTGCAATTATTGTAATGACCATTTTGGTTAGAATCGTGATGTCTCCGGTAACGTACAAATCGTATGTGTCCCAGGCTAAAATGAAGGTGTTAAAACCCGAAATCGCAGAGATTACAGAAAAGTATAAAGACAATGCCATGAAAAAACAACAGGAAACCATGGCGTTATACAATAAAGCAGGTGCAAGCCCAATGGCTGGATGTTTACCGGCTTTGGTACAGTTGCCGGTATTTTATGCATTGTTCCAGTTCTTCCCTTCAGCATTTGATTTGCGCCAAAAAAGTTTTCTTTGGGCAGAAGATTTATCGTCTTATGATACCATTGCCAAATTACCGTTTCATATTCCATTTTATGGTGACCACGTAAGTTTGTTCCCCATATTGGCATCAGTCGCTATTTTCTTTTATATGCAAATGACAACGGGCCAGCAAATGGCGGCTCAACCAACGCAAGAAGGTATGCCAGATATGAGTAAAATGATGAAATACATGATGTATTTTTCTCCGCTTATGATGTTGTTCTTCTTTAATAACTATGCCTCTGGATTAAGTTTGTACTACTTTGTTTCAAATATGATTACCATTGGTATTATGTTAGTCATTAAGAATTATATTATTGATGAAGATAAGATTCATGCCAGAATACAAGAGAACAAGAAGAAGCCTAAAAAGGAAAATCGTTTTCAGAAAAAAATGAAAGAAATGATGGAGCAGGCAGAAAAACAAAAACAGACCCAGAAAAGAAAGTAATTTTAAAAAGGCTGTCTAAAAAGTCGTCATTGCGAGTCCCGATAGCTATCGGGAGAAGCAATCTGTAAATTGCAAGTTATTGATTTACAGATTACTTCGAAATAAAAATTTCTCGCAATGACGTTAATATATACTTTTTAGACAGCCTCTTTTTCTTCGATACAATTTCAATTGTAATTTATCGTTATTTAAAAATATGAAAAATTCAGTTTTACTAATTTTGTTTTTTGGGACTTTAGTTTCAGCCCAAACTATCAATCAATTGGATGCTCAAGGCAAACGTCATGGTATTTGGAAAAAGAATTTTGACGATACTACTATTTTAAGATATGAAGGTGAATTTAGTCATGGAAAGGAAATAGGCTTATTTAAGTTTTATAAAAATATAGATAAAAAAGCTTCATTAACCGCTACTAAGCAATTTAACGACCATGATGCCAAAGCTTATGCTATTTTTTACACATCTAAAGGAAAAATTATTAGCGAAGGTGAAATGGATGGCAAAAACTACATAGGAGAGTGGAAATATTATCAAAAGAATTCAAATAAATTATTGACTTTAGAGCATTATGATGATGAAGGGAATTTGGACGGAGACCGCTTTGTATATTATGAAAATGGCGAGATTGCTGAAAAACAACATTATGTGCATGGACAGTTAGATGGTAATTCATTTTGGTTTACAGATAAAAATGCCGTTTTAAAGGAGTTTAATTATACTAATGGCGAATTAAACGGCCCTTCAAAATATTACAACCCTAAAGGAGAATTAATTATAGAAGGATCTTATAAAAACGGAAAAAAAGATGGTGTTTGGAAATATTATGAAAACAATAAGCTTATTGAAGAGAAGGATTTTACATATGTTCATAAATAGTATCTTTGCAATTAATTTTAGATTATGAAACGAGTCATAGTTGGGCTTTCAGGTGGTGTGGATTCCAGTGTTGCGGCTTATTTATTAAAGGAGCAAGGCTATGAAGTTATTGGCTTGTTTATGAAAAACTGGCATGATGATTCTGTAACCATTTCTAATGAATGCCCTTGGTTGGATGACAGCAATGATGCCATGTTGGTGGCTGATAAATTGGGAATTCCTTTTCAAACAGTTGATCTAAGCGAGCAATACAAAGAGCGTATTGTAGATTATATGTTTAATGAATATAAGCAAGGAAGAACTCCTAACCCAGACGTGTTATGCAATAGAGAAATTAAGTTTGATGTCTTTATGAAAATTGCATTGGAACTTGGAGCAGATTATGTAGCGACTGGTCATTATTGCAGAAAAGGGATTATTCAAAAAGAAGGAAAAGAGATATATCAATTGCTAAAAGGTTTAGATGGCAATAAGGATCAATCCTATTTTTTATGTCAGTTGTCACAAGAACAATTAGCTAAATCGTTATTTCCTATAGGTGAATTAACCAAACCTGAAGTTAGGGAAATAGCGTCAACATTAGATTTGGTTACAGCTGAAAAGAAAGATTCTCAAGGCTTATGTTTTATTGGAAAAGTGAAATTACCTGATTTTCTTCAACAACAATTAAAACCGAAAGAAGGCCATATTGTTGAAGTTTCAAATACATATAAGGAGTATAATGTAATTCTACCACAGTTTCAAACCAAAGAAGACGAACTAGCCTTTTTGTCACGAAAAATAGCATATCATTTAGAGGATGGAAACATTGTAGGAAAACATCAGGGCGCACACTATTTTACAAAAGGCCAGCGTAAAGGTTTAGCGGTTGGAGGAAATGCAGAACCTTTATTTGTAATTGAAACAGATGTGAAATCGAATGTGATTTATACGGGACAAGGAAAACAACATCCAGGGTTGTATAAAAACACATTACTCGTAAAAAATGAAGATGAACATTGGATTCGAAAAGATTTAGCTTTAAAAGATGGTGACACCATGCATGTTATGGCAAGAATCCGCTATCGTCAACCATTACAAAAGGCAACACTATATAAAGTTAATTCCGGAATTTATGTAGAGTTTGAAAACCCACAATCAGCCATTACTGAAGGTCAATTTGTGGCGTGGTACCTTAATGATGAATTAGTTGGTTCGGGGGTTATTTCTTAAATTGCGGCTACTTAAATCATTTTTACATGAAAAAGTGCCTACTGCTTTTAATAATGTTGTGTACTCAATTATCTCTTTTTGCACAACAAGATGCCTGGGTTTATTTAAAAGATAAACAGAATGTTTCTTCATCTATTTCAAATCCTATTACAATTCTATCTCAAAAAGCAATTGACCGAAAAAATGTACACGGAGTTATCATTGATGCACGTGATGTTCCTGTAAATGAAACGTATATTTCACAACTTAAAAGTGCTACGGGAATTACTGTTATGGCAAAATCCAAATGGTTTAATGCGGTGCATGTAAGAGGAAGTGAAACAGATATTAAAAACTTAACGAGTACATTTTCATTTATAAACAACATAGATTTTGCTGATAAGAGCTTAACCCTTAAAACGGTACAGCAAAAAAAGCAATCTAAACTTGAAAATATAGCGACAATTTTTAATTATGGAAGTGCTGCTAATCAGATACAAATGATTAAAGGTGATAAATTGCATGTAGCAAATTACACAGGAACGGGCATGACAGTTGCTGTTTTAGATGCGGGTTTTCCAAATGTAAATACCATGTCTTCTTTTTCATATTTAAGAAATGCCGGAAATATTTTAGGTGGTTATGATTTTGTGAATAGAAATGACAATGTTTATTTAAATAATGCAAGTAGTCATGGAACCTGGGTATTGAGTACCATGGCTGGGTATATCCAAGGTCAATATGTAGGCACAGCTCCTGATGCTGCGTATTATTTATTTATTACGGAAGACGCACCTACCGAAAATCCTGTTGAAGAAAGCTATTGGGTTGAAGCTGCAGAACGTGCCGATAGTTTAGGTGTAGATGTTATAAATACCTCTTTAGGCTATACTACTTTTGATAATGCAAGTTACAACCACGCACCTGCAGATATGAATGGAAATACAACTTATATAACTAAGGGGGCCAATATAGCTTTTGGAAAAGGCATGCTATTGGTAAATTCTGCAGGAAATGATGGAAATAATAGTTGGCAAATAGTAGGTGCTCCTGCTGATGCGGCAGGGGTTTTAACGGTTGGTGCTGTAAAAGCCGATGGTACTTTTGCAAGCTTTAGCTCCGTTGGTAGCCCCATTCAACCAACTCAAAAACCGGATGTTGCTGCTCAAGGACAAGCTAGCGTAGTTATTGACATAAATGATGTCATTGTTTCCCTTGATGGCACGTCCTTTAGTTCTCCAATTTTAGCGGGTGGTATTGTATGTTTATGGGAAGCCTTGCCAAATTTAAATAACAATCAAATCATCCAATTAGTTAGAGAATCTGCTTCTCAATACAATAATCCAGATTACTCTTTAGGTTATGGGATTCCAAATTTGGAATTGGCCCTTAATAATGCTTTATCACTAGATGATTTTTTATCTGGTCAGGAATTCAAGTTGTTTCCTAATCCAACAAAAGGGCCTATTTATTTAAGTAATTTCTATAGTGATAATCAATTTGAAATAGGATTATATGATATGATTGGAAAGAAAGTTTTTGATTTTCAATTGAATACTAGTCAAAAACAAATTGATATTTCCTTTTTGTCAAACGGTGTTTATATTGCAAAAATTCAATCTAAAGGCAAGTCAAAAATGTTCAAAATTGTAAAAAATTAAATGAGTAATAAAATAATAGATTTATTTAAAATCAAGTATCCCATAATTCAGGCAGGTATGGTTTGGAATAGCGGATGGAAATTAGCTTCAGCATCCAGTAATGCAGGTATTTTGGGGTTGATTGGAGCAGGATCCATGTATCCGGACGTATTGCGGGAACATATTCAAAAATGTAAAAAAGCGACCAACAAACCTTTTGGGGTTAATGTGCCTATGTTGTATCCAAATATTCAAGAAATAATGGATATTATTGTTGAAGAAGAGGTAAAAATTGTGTTCACTTCTGCAGGAAACCCAAAAACTTGGACGTCTTGGTTAAAAGAAAAAGGAATTACTGTTGTGCATGTGGTGAGTAGCGTCAAGTTTGCACTAAAAGCCCAAGAAGCTGGTGTTGATGCCGTGGTTGCTGAAGGTTTTGAAGCTGGAGGGCACAACGGAAGGGATGAAACAACCACGTTGACATTGATTCCCATGGTAAAAGAGCACATTCAAATTCCATTAATTGCAGCGGGAGGAATTGCTACAGGAAATGCGATGTTGGCTGTCATGATTTTAGGAGCAGACGGGGTTCAGGTGGGAAGCCGCTTTGTTGCTAGTGAAGAATCTTCAGCACATCAATCGTTTAAGAAAATAGTTATTGATGCTAAGGAAGGGGATACACAATTAACATTAAAAGAAATAGCTCCGGTGAGATTGATTAAAAACAAGTTTTATAATGACGTTCAGGAGCTTTATAAAAAATCGCCAACCGTTCAAGAATTAGAAACTTTGTTGGGTAGGGCAAGAGCAAAAAGAGGGATGTTTGAAGGCGATCTGGTGGAAGGAGAACTTGAAATTGGTCAGGTTTCCGGACTGATTCATGATATAAAACCGGTGTCTCAAATTGTTAAAGATATGATGGAGGAGTTTGAAATTGCTAAAAAGAAAGTCTCCCATTTATAAGTAAAATTTATAGGAATAAAAAGAGGCTTTCTGAAAAGTCAAGTTTTACGTCATTGCGAGGAACGAAGCAATCTGTAAATTATTG
>TARA_R110002050_G_scaffold303_8_pt1 | contig 15828 bp, 10 predicted proteins | sample TARA_R110002050 | Tara Oceans TARA_R110002050 (sample SAMEA4396988) | marine metagenome | biome: Polar Biome; feature: [DCM] deep chlorophyll maximum layer (ENVO:01000326); material: water (ENVO:00002006), including particulate matter (ENVO:01000060) such as... | depth 25 m
CTATAATCTGCAACTGATTTTTGTCGCACAAAGTCTTGATATATTTTGTCCATACCAGCTCCTCCACTACTAGCATCAAAGTAGTTGCTATACATACCATCGCCACCACCAAGTTCTGCGTTGTACCTATTATCAACTAGCATTGGCATTTTTTCTTCCATAAACTTTTTAGTACCTTGTTCTATTGTTTTACCTTGTTTATCTCCAAAGCCCATTTGATCTAAGTAAAGTTGCAAGTCACCAGATAGCTTATCCATGTTGTATGTTCTAATATCGTTTCCTTCTGCGTCAAAAGCAACTGTTAATACTCCTGTGTTAGGATCGTAGTTTTGGTTCTGTACTCTTTTACCATCTACTTCTGTACCAGTTAGCGTTGGTACTTTTTCTCCTACTATACCTGAAGTAAGTTCGCTAAACTTTTCTATCATTTTTTCGTTACCCGACTCTTTTACTTTTTGTTTCCAATCAGCAAACTGTTTAGGATCACTCAATACTTTGTTAAACTCTTCTTGTGTTAACTGTTTGTTTTTACCTCCAAAAAATTCTGACCAACTTCTATCACCAACGTTACCGCTACCTCTTGGTAATAGATCTGAGCTTTTTAATTGGTCGTACATATCCTCAGAACTAAAATCTTCACCTTTAGCTTCTGTAAACTGGAAGCCTGCTTGGTTTGTAGCTACAACACTTGATCTAATATCTGTACCATCACCATCACCACTACCACTACCATCATTTCCATCATCACCAGCGCTTGGTTTTATGTACTTACTAGTAATACCAGATCCCATTAATTCATTGTTTAAGTATCTTTCAACCATACCATTTCTAGCATTTTCTAAAGAACTTAGTTGAGTTTTCATCCACTCTTCCTTAGTACCAACATTGTCAATTCCCTGTATGCTCGGTGCACTACGTCTCCACATAGCTTCTAATAATTTTTTCTGCTTTGCAACAGCGTTGTGTGGTAAATCTAATAGTTGAGCTACATTGTCTGCGTTAGCAGCACTTTGGTTAGCCATGTTCATTAAATCAGTACCACCAGTGCTTTCTAACACTTCTAGTCTAACATCATCATTGAACTTAATCTTATTGTTAAAGATGTCATCTATGTGGCTATCTTCGTCTGGATTATTTTCATCTGTTTGTGATAACTCTGCCATGTAGCTTTTGACAACTTGACTAACAGCTGTTTTACCTAAATACGCAGCACCTTTTCCATCTGTTTTATAAGCATTACCCTGAGCATACACTTGGTCTAGTCTAGCTTTTGCTTGACCTTCTAGTGTTGTTTGAGCCACATTGTATCTCTCTTCAAAAGCTTGTCTTGCTTCAGGATCATTTTCAGATATTATTCTCTGCATTTCACTAGCAGAGTATGTTTTGTTTTCTTCAACACCCTCGTTAACACCATCATAATAATCTGGGTTTGGTATTGGAGCTTTACCTTCAACTTTTATCATTTGAGGTACGTATTCTGGATTTGGTATTTCTATACCAGCTTTAAATTTGTTTTTTTCATCATATTTAAAATCCATTTTACCACCAGCTGCAAAATTATTTTTAAGACCTTTAACAATAGAAGCATACTCTACATAACTAGCACTACCAAGATCAAAATCATCTTGTAAGTCTAAGCCTTCAACGAAAGTTCTATCACTAAATTTGTTTATAGCACCTATTTCTGCATTAAAACTTGCGTTTGCTTCATCTATTTGTAATTGATTTTTCTTACCTGTTTCGTTAATTGATTGACCAAAAAAACCACCTTTAAATCCTTCATCATTAATATCTGTTCCACTATCATCTTCAACTTTCAAACCTTCTTTTAAAAACTTTTGTATTTCAGCTTCTAAGTTTGTTTGTGCTTCGGAACTAAAGTTTTCCATATTCTCACCCTCTGTACGCATTGCGTCTGCTTGCGCCATAAGATCATCAGTATATTCTTTTCTTTCAGCTATCTTGTCATCAAAGTGTTTTTTAGCACCGTTATATGATTTTTCGAAACTTGCCTCGAAGTTTCTCATAAACGCGCCGTGATCTTCTTTGAAAAATTTTGGATGTCTGTAACTCATATTATTATTATTTTATTATCCTAGTGCTTTTAAGTTTGTCATGAAATCTTTTTTACCCATTAATCCACCGGCAGCAACTCCACCTACAGCACCAAGCGCTTGACCAAAACCAGCTCTAGCTGCGTCTCTTGAAGCAGATGCCTGTGCTCTCATGTTATCAACTTGTCCAGCTAATCTATCTTCGTCTCTAAATTGTCTTTTCTCTTGTGTTTGAAAAGCAAAAGCATCACCTTGAAAATTAAGGTTATCAATTCTTCCACCTTCTTTTAATCTTGCATCCATAGCCATTTGACCACCTTTAGCTCGTAGTTGAGCATTTTGTGCTTCTTGTTTTCCTATAGTTGCTGCAACTCCTTTTTTACTTCTTAAAGCGGCTTGTGCTAAAGCTGTTGCTCCACCAGCACCCGCGCCTGTTGATCGTAATGTGTCTAACGTGTTTGCTAAAGAAATATCTGCCTCTTCAGCTTGCATCTCAGCCGCACCTGTAGACACTTGTAGGTTTGAAAACTGGTTGGTTATCATACCTGATCTATCCGTAGCAGAATCTGCTGGGTTAATTATGTCTTGCCTGTTGTCTACTAAAGCATTTAGCTTTTTGTTTAAAGCTTTTGCTTTTCTCTCTTGGCTTCGAGCTCTACGTCTAGCGCCAAAGCCAGAGATCAAACCCCCGACTGCAGATACCGCTGATGATGCTAAAAATCCTAATGCCATATTTATTAATTTATTTTGATGATATATTTATTTCGCTTGAAACAGCAAATAACTCTGCTTTTTCTTCATTTACAATAGTAGTTGGTTCCCAATACTGTAGCTCAGCCACAGCATGATAACCTTTTATACCACTTGTTGTATTTATATGTCCTCTATGAAAAGTGTCAGTAAATGTGTATGGAACACTTTGCATTAACTCTTTGTAGTACTTACTTTCTTTTAGTTCAAAACCAATGTTGACACCCCTACCAGTTTCATCTATTATAGTTACACCATTTTTAGGAATTTTATATGCTTGCTCGCTTTGGCTACTTACTGTATAACCCTCTTTACTAACATTTTCAGCTTTAAAAGATTCCATGCTCCAACCTGTGGTTCCTTCATAGTTTATAGTATGAAATGTTTTAATAGCACTTGGTCCATCATTAAATACAAGTTGTATATAAGAAGGGTCTGAGTATGCAGAGGTATAAAATTTGTTATACTCTCCTTCATAGTGTTCATGTAATACTCTTTCATTAAATGTATAAAACCTTTTACTCATACTTAACCCAAAAGTAGGTTTGTAAGTGTAAAAACTTGTCCAACCTTTAACAGCTTCGCTATAAGATAATGTAGCAAAACCTGTGTTTGCCGTGCTAACTCTAATAACTAGTTGCTCAACTTTTTTACCAACGTTTATGTTTTCATTTTGTAAAGACAATATGTATTGATCTTTGTTTTCATCATACATACCATATATGTAATTATCACCAAATCCACTAGGTATCAAAGATAAATTATCTTTGAAAAAATCTTTCATACCATACATTGATATTGGTGTTATACCGTCTCTTGTTAGTCTACATACAACACCTCTGTTTTTATCTACAAAATATTTTCTACCCGCATGATGTGCAAAGCTTTCCGGGTTTTTACTTATACCATATTTTCCTTGATACGCAGCAACTTGACCTATTACTTTTGAACCACTTACTGACAATGCTTGTCCTTCAGCTGTAAATATAGCGTCTTTATCTATAAGAGCTCTACTAACTTTGTTTTCTTGAAAAATATTTAAGTTAGTATCTTCAGCGTGCAATTTTTGTATGCTACCGTTAGACAAGTCTACAGCTCTTGTAATTGCAGACCCTATTGGAAACTCATTTGTTTTGTTTACTTTTGTTTTTGAATTGTAAATACCAGAATACATCATAGCATTAGGTCTTCTTCTTGTAGAATAATCCTCGTCTGTTAAATATGCTTTAACACCATAATCTATTTTAGTGTCGTTAAAACCACCTTTTATTCTTGATTCTTCAATGTGAAACGAACCAACTGTAAAAGGACTACTTCCAAGAACACTACCTGCTAAAATCATAGTATTATAATATGCTATTTCAATTGATTGTGCCATTTATAAAGTCTTTAATTTTTATATATTTATTTTTACAATTTATACCTTTAGTATAATCTCTATAAGGTTTTTTATAGGTATTTTCAAACAACATTTTTAAAACCTCAACCCCACCAAAACTTGTTATAAAAGGTTTTTCACCTCTAGTTATTATGCATTTGTCAAAATTTCTAATTCTTTTTATAGGTGTCCATTTTTTAAAATCATATAATTTGTCTTGCCAAAATATATCAATCATTATATCGTGTTTAACACCTATTTCTTGAGCTAACTTTAATATGTAATAAAGTTGATCGTTAACTTTTCCAGTTACAACAATATCTACATCTTTAGTTTCTTCTTTGTTTATAAAACCACCTACTAAATAATATTGATAATTATGAACGTTAAAACTACTAAAATCCTTCCACCATTGTAAAAAAGATTTTTTACTTGGTTTAGCCCAACGGCCACTTTTTAAAAGACCGTTGTTTAACTCATATTTATAATTAACTTGGTGGATCACAGTCATCTGCAGGATTAACACTTACAACTACGCCAGGAGCACCATTTACAACATCTGCACATTTGAAATCGTAACAATTACTACCACAATCTAAAGTGAAAATATAATATCCATCTGCAACTGTATTTGTTAAATTAGCATCTGAAAATAGTTTGTTACCAGCATAAACAATAAGTTCTCCATCTGAAGCTAAGCTTGGTGGCGTAGCAGACGTGCCCTGTGTTGCCCACATTGTAATTTGATACAAACTACATGTTTGGCATATTCCTATATTTAAACTTGATAACTGTAAAAATCCTTCCAAACCAATTTGAGTTTCGTTTATTACTAATGTAAATGTTGTAGTAACAGGTGTAGAGGTACTGTCAGTAATAGTTACAGTCATTGTTCTATTTGAAGCTGTATCTAAAAAGAAAGCTGATCCGTTATTAATATTCCAACTACTAGTTGTTTGAACTATAAGCGTGTTGTCTGTTAAAGTTGTATCAAAGTAACTATTGTAAGCTGTATTTCCCATAACATGCGAAGAGCTAATGTTAATATGATCTTGACTTGCAAGTTTAGAGCCGTTTGTTACAACACTATCTGTATATATCGTAACGTTGTTTCCTACGTTTTTAGCTACACTTGTGGTAGCGTTACCTGATGTTGTAGGTACTGAGTTTGTAACTGAAATACTAAACGTGCTAAATACAAGGCCAGAATTAGGATCGTTAACTTCAATTTTTAAATCTATAAGATCCGCGGCTGAGTTTGTAAATCTAAACGAACCATTCAAAGATACTGCACCAGTATTACTGTTTATTGTAAATTTAGCAGCTTGGTTTACACCGTTACCATCGTAAGCACTAACAATATCAAAAATTAAGTTAGAAGCACCACTGTTGTCTGTTGCTGATACTGTAGCTATAACACCACTGTTTACATTTTCTGGAAAAGTAGTTGCACTTATTGCTATGTTTGTTGGTCCATTTGCAACAGTTGTGTCACTTAGCTCATCATTTAAATCTTGTACCAAACCACAAGTTGTTGACTCGTAGTATATATCTATTTTAGATTTAAAAGGTTCAGTTTCAAAAACCGTTAAACCTTCATTTGGTAAAGAAAATATAAGCATGTCACCGTTTTTCAATGATTGTTTGCTTTCAAAAGTCACTGTTCTTTGCGGTGCAGAAACTGTTGTGCTTGCAACTCTTAGTGGTGTTTTACTTGCTTTAATATTTGAGCCGTTAACCAAATAACCATCTACGTCTCCTGGGTCTGCAATCGTTGCAACGTTTGAGTTGCTAGTAACAAGAGCGGTAAGACTATCTGTAGTGTCGGTAGTTACATACGCAACTATAACGCTACTGTTATAAAGACCAGCAGCACCGCTTGACATGTAGTTTTTCATGTTTGGTAGTTCCGCAATTAAAGGGTTTCTTTCTCTATCAAATACCCAGTTGTAAACTTGAAAACCTCCTGTTCCATCACCACTATGCTCTGGTGATACAAACAAACTTTGCTCAAATGCATCACCTAGTGTAAGTACTGGTGTTAGTTCGTGATATTGGTCTTGTTGCACTGAATCCATGTAGTCATTAATTGCACCTGTTTTTGGAACAACTTTTGGATATAAGTTTTCTTCAGATCCCATAACGCCATCTCTACTAAAATCTGTTTCTTTTAAAGATCTAGGTACTTTGTTTATGTTATCACCACTTAAAGCTAACCAGCTTTTACCACCTACGGTTGAAACGGTTTGTTTATTTGTAATATTATCCCAACCTTGGTAAGGATGTGAAGCATATATATTATAATAATCTTGTTCTGTTTGTTTAACAACAATTTTGTAAGAGTACCAACCGTGAGGGTTATAGTTTTGATCTTGTCGTGGATCATAAACTTGCTTGTTACCACTGAAAAGCTGCGAGTTATTAAAAATAATTTTTAAAGCTTGACCGTAAGCTACTTGATTTGATGACCAACTTCTAGTTGAAAATACTATTGAAACATTTGACATAGTATAAGGTCCACCTGTTATTACAACAACTGTTCTTAAATTACCATTTACAACAGTGTTAGTAGCGCTAAACACTGTTTTATTTGCTGCAATACCTGTACCTGTAGCTAGCATACCTACTTCAACAGGGTAAACACCATCTAAAACTATTGTTGATGAAGATGATCCATTTCCTGTGGCACCACTATTACTCTGCGCTGATGTTACAATTGTTTTATTCTTGTGATCAGCCGTAATTGGGTCTGTGTAAACAGTATCAGCATCATTGTCATCACTAGAAGATAATATAACTGGTGATTGTCTACCATACTTATCAGCAAAAACAATACCTACTTGATAAGTACGCCTTTGTTTTACTGAGTGGTGTTTGTATTGTCTGTGAAGATCTTGTTGTAAACCATGTGTTGCACCATATTCTGTATCACCTTTTTCATCAACACCTAGTATATAATTAATACCTTTTTTACCAGCTTCATCTAAAGGAAACTCGTAGTTTTCAACAAAATTTCCGTATATTACTCTGTTACCAGATATTTCTAATGCCTTTGCCATTAAAGGAACCTGATCGTAAACCCTTATTAATTGGTCTTCTGGTAAAACCTTTATAGGTTCTTCTGATTTATAAACATATTTAAAACACTGTCTATTAAAAGCAGTTGATGTAGAAGAAGGTTTTATAGTGTAGTAATCAAAATCACTAGTAGATGTGTCTTCTATTTTTATTGATCTTAAAGATTTAACAGCTAAACCATCAGATTCTTTAACTAGTATTTCAATTTCATCAATTTTAAACTTGTTGCTATACACACCGCTAGTATAACTAGCTGAACTTCTCTCATCATAGTTAGGCACAGGTATTCTTAATACAACCGTATTAATAGCGTTTTGCATTATATTAACTTTACCTGTTCTCCACACACTATGTATGTCTACTGCAAGTTTATTGTTGTTACCTTCAACTTGATTTGGATATACGGTGTTATCTAAAGTTGCGTTTTCGTCTCCATCTAGTTCTGAGTTGTTTAATGGTTCAAAAACAACTTGAGTAAAAGGTGCCATTAAAGAATATTCACCATCCTCGTATTTAAATCTATAAGAAAATCTTACAAATTTATCTCTTAAATATTTTGATGTAATATTACCGCTTGTTTTATCTGCATAAACATCCGCAGTTGCAGTGTTATTATCTGCCCAATAACCATTACGATTAATTAATCTTATTGGAGTGTACGGTGCATACTTTGCAACAGAAATTTGCTCTTCATATATATAATGTTTTGGATCATCAATAGCTCTCTGTATGTTTATTTTTCTTGGTTGATTAAAATTGTCTGTCCAGAATAACAAATCATCTATTATCTTTGCGCCAGTTATAATGTGTTTTGTGCTAAAATTTAACCAAGCACCTGATATAAGTGTACTTACACTACCTGATTCAAAATTGTATAATACAATCGCACAATTAGTAGCGGAACTTGCGTCGTATGTTGTACCACCTACTATGCTAGAGCCCATACCTTTTGCTCTTCGTATAGATCTTATGTCATCAGTATCGTTACCGTTTTGGTGGTTTGTTAAAAAATATGCAACTCTTTTTTCTTTAACATCTTCAACAAAACCAATAACAACAGGTTCAAACCCTGCGCCTACGTTGTTCCATAAAGGTGGTGTTCCATTTGTGTGATGATCAATAATTTCAGAAGCTGTTGTTCTCGGTAATGTTCCTTTGATTGTTTCTGCAGCACCAGTATCACTATCTTCAGATTCAGAAATAGATAAATTTTGAGCAAATCTAAATTCACCTTTTGGAATCAACCTTTCGTCAAGATCTTGATTCATCTTACCTTTTACAAAACTATTTTTAATTTCTGGCATTTAACTAGTGTTTAATAATTTTAGATTTACCTCTCATAACTTGCGTAAGTTCATGTAATTTAACATTTGATAACCTAAGTTTAGCATTACGCATAGCTGCTCTTCTTTCTTTTTTAGCTCTCATAATCTGATACTCAGGTATGTTAAGCTTTGTAGATAATATAGCGTGGTATATGTATTTATACATAGCATCCTCAGCCATCTTATGTACTTTAATATTTTCTAACTTTGGAGAATTACCATCTGAAATATACTTTATAGTAATTGTTCTACCTGACATTGAGCTGTCAAAACCAAACTGACCGTTAGCTTCGTCTATTGTAAAAATACCATTGTAGTTGTTTAACTCAGGATCTGATCCTGGTCTTGCAGATGATGTGTGATATATATTTGATAAGTAATGTGAAAATAAATAGTAATCATCTTGACTACCTTTACCGTTAATATTATCTAATTTAAATTTTTCAAATCTTTGTTGTGTTATACTTGGTGTTATTTGTAACGTACCACCTTCTTCGTCAAACAAATATCCAGCTTGATCGTCTTGAGCTATAGATTCAGAAGGTCTTGACGTATATCTTGCTGGAAATATAGGGTGTTCAACACCAGCTGTATCTACCCAAGATAATCGCACGTAGTTAACGTAGTCTTGAGGAAAAGGTAGTGTTAGTGTTGGAGGAACATCAACCTCTTGTATGTTTTCTACTCTTGATACTTCGTATGAAAACTCTTGCACACCTCTTCTAGCGTGAAATAAAACGTCTGTTTTACTAACATTGTTTAACACCTTACCGTTACCAGTGTAACCATACATAAAGTTATTTACTATGTTTACTAAACTAACAAACCTATAATCACCTAATGATCTATCAATAAATTCAATTACAATAGCATCGCTAACAGCTAGTGGTTGTGCTGATACATCAATAGTTACTCTACCAGCGTTTACTCCTGTGGCTATGTAACTATATGTACTTCTATTTATTTCAGTACCGTTTAAGTATATTAAAAAATCAGTTTCAGCACTAGGTAGTCTAGTAACAGTAAGATCATATATACCTTGTGAAACACCACCAGAAGCTTGTGCTGCCGTAGTTGTAAATGATTGACTGACGTTGTAATATTGCTCAGCTGTTGTTGTTCCTAGTAAACTCATATTTTTTTATTGTTGTGATTTAGACATTGTTGCTGCTTGACTTAACTGAACAGCACTTTGTAATACTTGAGGATCTTTAATTGTAAGACCAGCATATCCTAATATTGTTATAATCAACTCTGTTTCGTTTGATATATGTAATCTAAAATCATTTGAACCTTCAGTGCTACTACTATATAGATCTTGAGCTCTTAATGTTATTACTATATCATTAGCACCTAGCCAATAATTATTTAATGCCGGTATTGTTATTGTATCACCAGCGTTAAAGCCAGTTCCAGCTGATGTAACGTTTAAAGCTGTTACTGTAGCTGTATTTCCACCTGTTATTGTTAGTGTAATTCCTATACCTGTTCCACTACCACTTGTTGTTACTCCATCAGTTCCAATAGTAATTGGATAACTACCATCTGTTAAACCGATAGTATCATTTGTTGTTACGAGTGTCATAGGTCTGTTACCAATTATCACTCCTCCTGCTACAAATGGGTTAATGTCATGGATGTTAACACCGTAGCTTGAATCTATTGTGTAACCCCATCGTGGATCAGAAGGGTGTTGTATATATTGTAATCTTATAGCACCTAGTGCCCACGAGCCATCTGTTGCCGCAGGTTCTACTACAAAATCTGATTCTCTTTGATAATATATTGGAAATAATGTTGATGGTGCTGTTAAAGGTGAGGATTTTAAATAAGGTATTCTATTTTTTTCAACTTTTTCTAATTTTACAGTTTGACTTGTTATAGTCAAATCTATTACTTTATATAAGTCTGTTGGCAAAGTACCAACGCCTGCACCTGATAATGTTATGTCTGTAAAAGCATAAAATTCATCTAGTTGTTCTTGTATTTTAACTGGTAAGTCAGCTAAACCTTCATTTATACGATTAAAGTTATCTAAATTTAAAAACTTGTTGTAGTCATAAAACAACTTTTCTAAGATTTCTTTTTGAGCTTGTATTGCTAGATTATTATACTCATAAGGATTAAGATAACCTCTCTGCTCTTTATTTAGTATTGATAATACTGTTTTGTATACTCTGTTTACTGGAATCGCCATAATTTATTTTTATTTATAGTAAGTAGTCACCTCATAGAGATGACTACCTCTATAAAGTTTTGTTATTTTAGTTTTTTCTCAACTTGTTGAAAAACTTCAATACCCTCATCTGTTTTAAACCAAACAGCTAATGCTGAGTATGGGTTTTCGTCAAATGGTACTGTAAACAACTTCCTGTCATTAGATGCCCACATAAATGTTCTTTGATCGCCTGAAAGCTTAATTATTCCTTGCTCAACTGATTTAATACCAATGTTTCTAACATTAAGGTTTTCATCATTAACAAGCTCTAAGAATAGTGCAGCGTTTTCTTGCGCAAATATCATTATATCTCGCTTAAGCTCCTTAGAAGCCATCTTAGCAACTCTATCGCCTAACTCTGTTCTCATTATTGCCTCAGCTCTATCAATATCTAAGTTTTTAGCAGCATTCATAGCTTCTAACTGTAATTCTAATATGTCAATATCAGCTTCAGCTTCTTTTTCTGCATTAAACTCACTATATACTCTGTTTCGATCTGAGTGATATAAAGATAAAAATTTCTGTAACATTACTTGCTCTTTATCTACAAACAATGATCCGTTTCTAAATATGATATGACCAAGTCTTTGTGGACCTTTCATTTCATCAACAAAAACTGTTTGTTGATTTCTGCAATATTTTATTTCTCTTTCGTAACCTTTTTCTTCGTCAAAATAAAACAAGTTTTTAGATTTCATTATATAAACTGGAGGTATTCTTTGTATATCCAGTTCGTACAATCTATCTTTTATAATCCAACCTTCTTTTTTAGGTTTTGTTTTTGGCTCTACTACTTTAGCAGCAACCACTTGTGGCTTTTCTGCCACTTTTTTTGTTTTTTCCATAATATGATATAATATAAATTTTTAATAAAATAAAAGTACCGAGGCCGAAGCCCCGGTTCTTTTAATAGTAATCTTACTTAAGTAATACGAAATTGTTCGCAGCTTGAGTAACTAAACATCTTTCAGATAAATAGTGAATTTCCATTTTATCAATGCTTGAACTAGAAGCTCCACCAACGGAACCTGTAACCCAAGATTTCAACTTTCTATCATCAGCTTGTCCAGCTCTGTATCTAACGTGTAAGAATGGTCTTCGTACGTTAGCTCCTACTTGCTGATCGTATACTGAAGAAGTACCAGCTGGTATAATAATACCTTTGACACCTCCAACGTGTCCTCTTGTAGAAGAATCGTTTAAGTATTTCCAATCAGTTTTATAGAAGTCATATGAACCTCTTCTAAAGCCAGAGAATCCAAGATTTAATGCCATGTCTTTGCTATTTTCGAAAACACCGAATGATGAACCACCATCGTAGTTTGCGTTTAGCTGACCTAGCATATCGTCAAAGATTAAGTTACCAGCTCTATTTAAGTAAAGCATGTTTTCTTCAATAGCACCTTGCTTATCTAATTCAGCTAATAATAAATCGAAATCTGCTAATGCATCTGCCGCGTTATCAACTAAGTTAGTAGCTACGATACCTCTTGCTTCAACAGCTGCAAATAAACCTTCAGATCCCTCAGGAGCTTCGTGTCCAGCTGCAGTAGTCATACCAGAGAATACGTTTGTACCAGAAGCGTTTTCTGCTTCAACCATAGACATCTCTAAGTAATCATTGAATCTAGCTCTAATATCACCAGAAGATTTTAAGTACCATAAGTACCCACCTTGTCCTGATTCTCCAGAAACTTCAACCCAGCCAATTTGCGCTGTGTCTGATCCATTAATTTCAAAGTGATCTTTTAAGATCATTGGTCTATTTGTAAAAGTCTCGAATCTTGGCTCGATAGAACCGTTCATCGTATCTTGACCTTTTGCAAATTCAGAACCATATACAAAGAACTTGATAACTTGGTTATCATCTGTTGATATACCTGAGATGTCATCTACGTTCTGTGCAGTATAAGGTCTGATTGTTAATGCAGCTGTTGATGTTTCAATACCAGCCGTACATATTGCTTTGAATACTACGCCTCCTATTTCACATACTAATGTTGCACCAACTCTAACAGCATGAGCTTCTGAGCCCGCACCATCAACGTTAGTAATCGCATCGATCGCTCCTGTTACAGGATTAATCTCTCCGTTGTATGCTAAGTGTAATCTACCTTGTTCAGACCAAACTACTTGGTCAGATTGTAAAGGCATTTCAGCACTAAGCATTGATAAAAATCCAGAAATGGTTCTGTTACCATATCTGTCTACTTCCTTCTCGTATAAATCTGGAAGATATTGTTGAGCCCAACCACCGCTTGCTATGTCTAAGTAATTTTGAGCCAACGTCATCTGTTGATACGATGGTGAAATTACTGAAGCAGCACCTGGTCCCGAAAAATTGACTGTTGCCATAATTAATAATTTTTAATAGTTTTGTTAATAATTTTTTAGTTTAAATTTTTGGCTAGAACTATTATCGCCGCTTACAACTCTATACTTTTTATCACCAACCTTTACATTGCCATCAGGACTTTTTCTATCACCTAAATTAATATTTTTAGCTTCTGAAGTTATATTCTTAATAGCATCTGCTCGGCCTTGATCATAAAAATGAGTTGCTAAAGCGTCAGCGTTTCTCGCAGCAAACAAAGATTTGTGGTAACTCTTAGCATCTTTTAGCAAATTATCTTCACCAATGTAATTACTAAAAACTTTTAGCACATCACTTTGAGCACCTTTTGTTTCCTGCACATCTTTAACGTTGTAACGATATTTTTTGTCCCCAACTTGAAAATCAAAACCTTTGAAATTCTTATTAAAAACTTTTTCAGTTTCTTTGTTAAAATGTTTTTGTTGTTTTGCGTTTAGCTCGCTTGCCGTATTCTCTTGCTCACTATAGCGGTTGAAAAAGTCCATAGCTTTTTGTTGCTCTTTAGACAACCTTGAACCCAACTTGAGTTCTTGGTAGTATTTACCTTTTAGAGTTTCTAAATGCGTTTTGGCTTGTGCAACTGCTTCTTTATAAGCAAGTTTTTTTCTTTTTACGTCTCTAGGTTCATCTGATTCTTCATCAAAGCTAAAATTGTCTTCCAACATAAAATTAACTTCGTCTGAAGAGAGATGAGGTTTTGTAGATTTATAAAACTCTCGTAAAAGAGCTTCTCCGTCCACGTTTGAGTAATCCGCATTGAGGCGAACGTAATCCTCTAGCGTTCCACCAGTCTCATTCATAAACTCTACGAGTTTCTCAATGTTTTCTGGTAGCTCCACTTCTGGAGTTTTATCTTTAATTTCTTCTTCAACTGTTTCTTCTGCTTCTTCAACAGGTTCTTCAGTTTGTTCTTCTTCTGTTATTTCTTGTAAAACGGGAGTATCTTTTACCTCTGTTTCTTCAACAGGAGTAACTTCTTCCTCTTTAACAGGTTCTTCTACTTTTTCTTCAGTAGTTTCTGATGCAGGTGGTTTTGTTATATCCACTTTGTACATTTCTTCTTTCTCTTGAAAGCCAGATAGTTTTGTTGGTTGTTCTTTAGTTTCGACTTCTTTAGCCTCCACTACTTGTTCAACAACCTCTTCTTGTTGTTTTTCATTTGCCATAATATAATATTATAAAATTGTTAAAAATAATTATTGTTTAGCGTAATATGCTAAAATTGTTCCTCCAGCTAAATCTATTTCGGTATAAGTACCATAAATAGTTGCTCCAGCAGGAAAAGTTGTGTTTGAGTTTGTAATCTGTACACCACCAGATCCTTCAGCTGTTGTTTCTGCGTCAGCCGCTAAATCACCAGCAGCATCTTGTGTATTTGCAAATTGCTCTGGCTTGTTACTAACTAATCCACCAGAAGCATCAAATGTTGCCTGCGTTAAAACAGTAAATGCAACAAATATATGACCAACTGGAGGTTTAATAGCATCACTACTTGCAGCAGTGAATACTGATCCGGCTATATTTCCCGGAAATGTTTTAATTCTGTTTCCCATAGTTTTTTATTGTTTTTTATCTTGGTTCAAATTGTTCTAAATCAAACCCACCTAAGTTGTCCATACCTCTTGACTCAAATTTCTTAGAAGGTCCGTCGTTTTTTCTTTGTTCTATCAATGAAGACTGTTGAGATGCTTGTATTCTTGTTCTTTCATCTTTACGATCTTCCTTCTGTCTATCCTTATCTTTAATTACACTACTTTCAGCATTTTTAAGCTGCATATTCAAATCAAATTCTTTTTGCATCAAATCAAACTTAATAGCGGCTTCTTTTTCAAGCTTTTTAATATCAAACTCTAATTGTGCTTGATTTATACTAATTTTAGTTTCAGCAAGTGCTTGTTCTTTCTGCATTTCAGCTTGGGCTGATGCTTGTGCTGCTTGAGCATTAGATTCAGATTGAGCTTGTATGTTCTGTTGTTGAAGTGCTTGGTCTTGTTCTAGTTTTTTCCTTTTTCTAACTTTTAACAATTGATTAGCTAGTTTTAAGTTTTTAACTTCTCGTATATCAATAGCATCTTCTAGGTTAATAGCTTGTTGCTGCATAGCCATTTGTATATTGTTTTCTAATCTTTGTTTTTCTTCTTCATCAGGTGCTAATTCTAAAAATATACCAAAATCATGTATGTGTAAGTGTTTAACATCATTTAAAGTACCTACATTAAATCTACCTAATGATAAAACAAATTGATTTCTTGTGTTAGAGTATTCTAAAACATCAGATATTCTAAGAGAAACCGCTTCAGCTGTTTTTAAAGCTAAATAAACACCAGATTGAAGTATATGTCTTGTTGCTGTGTTACTATTCGCTGCTGCTAGTTTCTGTAAACCAACTAATGATTGTTTATCTGGCATACTACCATCTCTAGCTTCATTTAATCCAGTTACATCACGCATCATTTGTATATAATAGTTGTAAGACTGTATTAAACTATTAATTTTACCTTGACTACCGTTAGATTGTAATTCTTGTATTGGCATACGACCTTGATTAAAGTCTCCGTCTTGCGTCATTGATCTACCAATAACACTACCAGTTTGAAAATACATGTTTAAAGCTTCTTGTGGATTATAGTTTGTTCCGTTACCTAAATCAA
>TARA_R110002050_G_C8962065_1_pt1 | contig 15817 bp, 11 predicted proteins | sample TARA_R110002050 | Tara Oceans TARA_R110002050 (sample SAMEA4396988) | marine metagenome | biome: Polar Biome; feature: [DCM] deep chlorophyll maximum layer (ENVO:01000326); material: water (ENVO:00002006), including particulate matter (ENVO:01000060) such as... | depth 25 m
AATGCACTAAAGTACATAGTTTTAACTATTTTTGAGACCAATAAATGAGCTATTTGATTGTTTTATAACTGGGTTAAGAGCTAAATAAACTAAAAAATTTATAAACGTCTTAAGTTTACTTTTTATAAATTTAACCAAATAGAATTCGTAAGAATTTTCATAATCGTATTTATATCCAATGTCATTGGGTTAAGGGTTTTCAAATACTATCTTTTTTATTCTTGTTTTTTAGACTTCTAAAAAGTCCAAACACTTGCCCATTTTAAAAGAAATATTACTATAATTGTAAGCCCTCCACTGATGAGTAATGTTCCTTGCCAATAAAAAGTTTTCGTCCCCCATAGCTTCCACATTTTTTCACCATATTCTTTTTTGAAATGCCCCTTAGTAAGCCTCCAAAAAAGAAAAGTGATTATTAAATAAAGTGATATTACTATTACCCATGTCCAAATTTTTTCCATTTATTAAATTTTTAGTCAAATGTACTTAATTATTGCCAACAGAATGTAAAGTATCCTAAAAAAACCTGTGCTTTTGAATTAGATCTCTTTATCAAACAGTAAATTCCTAAATGTGATAGAAGAACAACACATAACATTACTAAATGATTTTGATAATACCCACTCCTGTTTTTAGGTTCAATATTTTTTTTTATTAAAATCTTATAATATCATTAACTACCGTAAAAAGCATTAGCCCCAAAACAATAATCAAACCAATTATTTGAATTACCATTTTTATTCTCTCAGGTAATTCTCGACCAATTAAAGTTTCAACTGATATAATTAAAATTTGCCCTCCATCCAATGCAGGGATTGGTAACAAATTTGTTATGGCCAAAATTAAAGATATTAAACCCGTTATTCTCCAAAACTTCATTGCATGAAACTCTGAACCATAAATTTTCGCTATACCTATTGGACCAGTAACAGATTCAGTAATACCTAATTCCCCGTTAAAGATAGCGCTAATACCGCTTATATTTGTAGATAACAAATCAATACTTGTTTTATAACCATAGATAAGCGCTGTAACTATTCCATATTTTTCAGCCTTATAATTTGAACTAGAGGATACACCCAAAGTTCTATTTATACCAATTTCTGCTTCAAGGTTGATTTTCTCACCTTGTCTATCTAAAACTATATTAACTTTGTTCTCTTTTGTTAGGTGCACAAGAATATTTCTTATATCACCAAAAGCAGAAACTTTGTGTTCATCTATAGTTATGATTTTATCACCTTTTCTAATTCCTGAATCTTTTGCAGGAAAGCCTTCTATTAACGAATCTATACTATTATTATGATTCACAGCCGAAAAAAGAATAACATCTCTGTTATTAATCCTTGGAGGAACTTTAATATCAACTAACTTATCCCCTCGAAGAACTGTTATAATATTTTCATCAAATATATTACTTGGAGAAACATCTTGAAATCTGTGGATATCATTCCCATTAACTTTAGTGATTATGTCTCCATTTAAAAAGCCTAATGACTTTCCAGGTTCATATACATAAATACCATCAGTTATATTAGCAATAGGTAAAAATTCTTTTTCCCCAAAAAAAGTAATTCCCCAAAAAATTATAATTGCAACAATAAAATTAACAATTACCCCTCCTAATAGAACTATTATCCTCTTCCAAACCGAAAAAGACCTAAACTCCCATGGTTTTGGTTTCTCTTTCAACTGATCTATATCCATTGATTCATCAACCATTCCCGATATTTTTACATATCCTCCAATAGGAAGCCAGCCAATTGAATATTCAGTTTTTCCTTTCCTAAATTTCAAAAGTTTAAAATCAAATAAATCCATAAAAATGACAAATTTTTCAACTCTCATACCAAACAGCCTAGCAAATAAAAAATGACCTAGTTCGTGAACTAATACCAGAAATCCTAAACCTATTATTAATTGAAAAATCATTATAAACATATGAAGAAAAAATATTTGATTAAATAAAAATATTGAGTACAAATCTAGTAAAAAATAATAGTAATCAGTTGTTAGTTGCTTATAAATTCAGATTGATAAATTTTATCAGCTTCTACCATTTTAACCATAAGATTATTAAATATAGTGGATTTACTTTGTGATCGATTAACCCTAAAACAAAACTCATTAAAATATCTATCTAAATTATGATCACTTACCCAAGAGTATGTTGTTCTAATCCATGATTTTACTTGGTGAATCATTGTGTGCAAAGCTTTGAAATTTAGCCCTTTGTTACTTTCAATTTGAGTTATATTGTATGCCTTGGCAATTGGTTTATAAACTCTCCATAAATCTGTAGTTATTTGTGCTTCTAATGCCTTATGAAGCGACTCGTTTATAACACCTTTGTAATTCCCTCCACTTTTAAGTGTTGTCAATGAATCAAATCCAAATTCTTTATACTGTTTTATCCAACACTTTAAAGAGGAATGACCTATTCCAATATATTCAGCTAAATCTACTTGACGCTTAAACTGCTCCTTCTTCAACAAGAGTAGCGTTTGAATACGCTGACATACTTTAAAATTTGTCGAAGACTTTAATGCCTTTTCCAAGGTGGTGATACTTTCTTGTATCTCTATTTTTGATGTCATTCCCATAATTGAAATATATAAAAAATTAAGCTTACTTTAAAATATAATTGGTATTATCTCAAACTAAAAGCGCCAACAAAATAGTTCTATGCCAAAAATTTATTACCCAATATGGCTTTTACTTTAATTTTGGATAGTTCTTGAAAAGCTAGACCGCAATTCTACCTTGTCAAAATACCCATAAATTTAGAAATAAGAACTTTCGAAGAAACTGAAACCAACAAATAGATGTGATCTTTTTTAACATTTAGTTCCTCTCCATTACAACTCTTCCAATGACAACACCTATAAAGGCTACTAACAACCAAATTTTTTATAATTTTCAAAATACATATCTATTATTTGTGAACATGTAGTATATGCTAATCACATATGTAAACCATATAACTCAATTTCTTATATTTATCTATAATATAAAGATATGCATAGTTCTAAAATTATATTTTGTAAAAAGTCTATTAATACCATAATTTAATTAGAACTACTAAATTTTGAACAACACGTTTTTTTAGGAAAGTTTATAGTGGCTCGAAATAATATGATGGAACAATTGCAATAATATTTTGTTGTAATGAATCTATTTGTACAATAATTTTATTGACATTACCGACCTTAAGCACTTCACATTCTAAACCACTTAATGAGCCATAAGATATTTTTTTTGTATCACCAACTTTTGGAAGTTGCGAATTCACTTCTATGCCTGTAATGTCTTTATCTCCAATCAAGAGCTTGATTTGAGTAATTTCTTTTTCCATCACTCGTGCATACTCATTACCAAAACGAATATAAGCACAAGCCCCATTAACAGATAGTGCTTTATAAAATTCCAAAGAAGAATTAATCTTCACGAAAATATACGAAGGAAATAAAGGTTTAATAATGGTTTTCTTTCTATCCTTCCATTGTCGAATAGTTTTTACTTCTGGTAAAAACGGCTCTAATGAAATATTCTTTAAAGATTCGTATACTTTTTTCTCCCAACGAGATTTGACATATAGAACATGCCAGCCATTAGTAAAATTCACAACAATATTATAAAATTAAATTTAGAGCAAAGCTACGCTTTCCTCACTTACATGAAATTTTTCTTATCTAAATTAATTTTCAAAAAAATTCAAACCTTAGAAACAAGTATTTCAGATAAAAAAATGAAATAAATATTAAAATTTGATATAGCAATTTTAACAACTATTTCTTACATAAAAAAGGATTTATACAATTTTTTTTATAAAACCCGTTAGAGGTCAGTAGTTAGTTAGTTACTTATAAATTCTTTTTGATATATCTTATCAGCATCCACCATCTTTACCATTAGATTAAAAATTGTAGCTTTACTTTGAGAACGATTAATTCTAAAGCAGAACTCGTTGAAGTATCTATTTAGGTTGTGTTCGCTAACCCAAGAGTAGGTTGTCCTTATCCAAGATTTAATCTGGTGTATCATGGTATGTAATGCCTTAAAATTCATCCCTTTGTTACTTTCTATTTGTGTTATATTAAAAGCTTTAGCTATAGGCCTGTAACCTCGCCATTTATCTGTTGTTATGTTTGCTTGCCGGCTAATATGATCTACAAAAATATATTGGAGCGATTGTGCAGAAAAATCATCAATACGCTTAACATACATGCGTTTTACTTTTCCTTTTATATATACTCTCTTTTAAGTGGACGTTATTATAAAGTTTTATATTAGGAGTGTATATTAATATCCCCATTGTACAAACTTATGATAAAAATAAAAAAGCAAATGGTTTTATATGGCTTATTCTCGGTGTCTTTCTACAATAAATTCTTTTTAGATCTTACAGGTAGAAATGATTGGTCTAGTAGCCTGCCTATAAAAACAACTCATTCTTCTACCCTTCTGCTAATGCCAGTTTTATTGTTTCGGAAATTTTCAATTTTCCTGTATCCATAAATTATATGACGTATCGCTTTTCGTATGCCCAAGTTGGTAATGATACCAACCCATACAAAACAAGCAAATACTTTACCTTAAGTGCGTTCCCTAGTTACACTTGGGTGCTGATGAATTTAGTAAATGCTTTGAGCATTTTTCATCACCAATACCTTCAAAAGCCTAATTACCAATTTCTACAGCACTACTATCTCACCAAATTACACTTTTGCGAAGAGGATTTCCTTGTTTATCAATTATAACTAAACCATCCATTTGATACGAAATCCCTATCCCTTTAATTTGGGAACTACTAATATTATATTGCTTTTTTAACCTTTTTATAGCCTTGAAAATATGTAACCACTAATCGTTTGGATTCTGTTTAGCTCAACCATTTTTCACTGCAAGCATGCCAATTTCGTCTTTGGGTTCTTGAACAACACCTAAACTTTTACCCGTATCGGTTCTACTAAAGCTGCTATAATTGATGAGCTTCCAATATCTAATACTAAGTGATACATATATTTTATATGTTATAAAATATTGTTTAGTTGTTATAAATAAGTGTTAACAACATTTACTATAACATAGTTTTGATTTTTACAAACTTCACCTTTTTTAAGCAGTCATATTTAATTGGAATGTTATAAAAAATCTGAAATTTCAAATTCTAATCTTTGTCCTACTTTTGTTTTAAGCGAAATTAACTTGCCATTATGTCTTAAATTCAAATTGTTCCCAAATTGGGATATAACCTTTACCAACACCAATTCCCCATTCTCCCAATGGATAGATATCTCAAACCCACCTCTTCCTTTTAAACCAGAAATTTCTCCTGTTGCCAATGCAGATGGAAGTGCTGGAAGAATATCTTGAAAGTAGTCGCCTTTTTTATCACGCAGATGAGACTGTAAAAGCATTTCAGTAACACCCGATGAGGCTCCAAAATTACCATCTATTTGAAATGGTGGATGCGAATCCAATAAATTGAGGTACAAACCTCCACCTCCTTCTGATCTGTAATCTATTTTTTCAGAAACAGAAGGGATAATCAAGTTTTTTAGAGTTAAGAAAGAATGTTCGCCATCCAAGAGGCGTGCCCAAAAATTTATTTTCCACCCCCTTGACCAACCAGTTCCTCCATCTCCTCTTTGTGACAAGCTTACTTTACAGGCTTCAGCCAAATTAGGTGTTGTTAATGGATGAATCTCGTTTCCTGGGTGTAACCCCCATAAATGAGAGACATGACGATGTTCACTTTTAGGATCATCCTTATCTTCAAGCCATTCTTGTAATTGTCCATACTTGCCTATTAAATTTGGTGCTATTTTAGCTCTTTTTAATTTCAATACTTCTACAAATTCTGCATCTATGCCTAAAATATCTGCAGCTTCTATGGTATTATAAAAAAGGTTTTTGATAATTTGGTGATCCATAGTAGGTCCCATTACTAGCCCTCCATTTTCTGGACTAACGCTAGGACCGCTCACTAACCAGTTTGGGTTTTCAGAATCTGGAACTAGATAATCAACAAAAAATTTAGATGCTTCTTTTAATATTGGATATGCCTTAGTTGTCAAATAATCTTTATCATTGGTATATTCATAATGCCACCATACATGTTGACTCAACCAAGCTCCACCAGTTACCCAAATACCATGGTTAGCATTATTAATTGGGGCTGCACCCCTCCAAATATCAGTATTATGATGCGCTACCCATCCATCTAGGTCATAATGTTCTTTTGCTATGTTTTTACCTGTAATGGATAAATCTTCTACCATTTGAATTAATGGAGCTGTCAATTCTGAAAGATTTGTCATTTCAGCCAACCAATAATTCATTTCAGTATTAATATTAATGGTATATTTACTATCCCATGGAGGAGATAGTTGGTCATTCCAGATACCTTGTAAATTAGCCGGTTGTGTGCCTTCTCTGGATGAAGCAATCAACAAATATCTTCCGTAGTTATACAAAAGAGCCACCATATTGGGATCCTCATCTACTTGAAAAGATATGAGTCTTTGGTTAGTAGGACGGTTTGAAATCTCGGATTTTCCCAAGTCTAATTCAACACGACTAAATAAATTTTTGTAATCATTTATGTGCCTTTCTCTTAAAACGTCATAAGACTTACCATTTAAATCTTTAAGATAATTGGCGCACAACTCCGTTGGTTTTCCATTAATGTCATTAAATTTTAAAAAATTCGTTGCTGCTACAAGCTTTAACGTTGCCTTATTAGCACCTGATATTTTTATTGTACCCTCATCTACTGTAAGGTTCCCACCTTCTGTTACTACCTTTAAACGAGCTTCGAATTTAACTTTACTCTCTGGGTAGGGTAAACCATTGTAATCTATTTTTTCATGATAGTTATTTGCTTTTCCTCGTAAAATGATTTCATCTCGTTCTACTAAAACTTCATATTCAGAATGAGGAGTTACTAAATCTATATCAAAATTTAATTGCCCTTTTTGAGAAGATTCAATCTGTACAATTAAGGCTTGGTCGGGTACCGATGTAAAAACTTCTCGCTTAATTTTAGAGCCATTGGCTATATATTCTATCGAAGCTATAGCATTTTCTAAGTCTAAATTTCTTTTATAATTAGTAACGTTTTCATGATCTTTAAAATGAAGCTCGATATTTCCAAATGGCTGATAAGAAAATTGACCCAATGGTTGTGACATGAATTTTTTGTTACCCAATTTGTGTGCCTCATTCTGCTTTTCCTCTCTAAGCAATTGCCGTAGAGTATCTAGTACTTTATATGAGCCTTCATGAGCATAATCATGCGGTTGACCAGTCCAAAGCGTTTCTTCATTAAACTGTATAACCTCTTTTTTTACAACTCCATAAACCATGGCTCCTAACCGTCCATTACCTACAGGAAGTGCCTCGTTCCAATTATTAGCTGGTTTATCATACCATAATACTAGTGATGGATTCAATTCTTTGTAAGCTTTTGGAGCCGTACAAGCGAAATTTAATAATACCATCAATATGAGTAGTATGAATTGATTGAGTTCCTTAATCATATTATTTTAAGTTTAAATGTGATTACTTTTTTGTTAATTTTAATAAATTTCAGGTTTAAATGGGGTAGTTATTAACGTAATAACTCCAATCCTAAATTATATTGGCGTGAATTTATAGAAGAAAAATGCGAGCATTAACCCGCCTAATTCAATCAAACTTAACTAACTCATACTTATTTAAATTTTGTTTTCTATTATTCATTCTTACACTTTTTATTTAGGACTTTCCTCGCTTAGAACCCACTTTAATCCATATCTACATGAACAATTGGACGTTCAATTTCAACCCAAAACAGAAGTTTCACATCTAAATTTAGCGATTTTGATTTCCCTTCAACTAAAACACCCCCATTTTCAAGTTGCAGTGTTTGAGTAAAATTAAATATGGAGCACTAAACAGATTTGGATACGTTTTGATTTTAACTCTTCCGGGTTTATGCAATATATCATTTTCATTAATAGAGCCGACTTGACCAATATAGAATAAAATATCGTCATTTTCAACCCATACATTTAAACCTATCTGCCCTCCGCCACAGGGCATTGATTCAGATGAATTTTGACTCGGAGTATTCCAAACAACATTATGGACTGCCGGCCATTCTGCTCTTTGTGAAGAAAGAAATGTCGATAAGAAAAGTATTAAACAATTGCATTTAAGCTTACTCATAGAAATAAATAGTTATGATGATTTACTTAGATAGTATAAAGTAATAAGCCGACAATAAAAGAAGTTAGGTATCTTTTTACAATATCAAAATAGGAATAAAGAAATATCAGGTTTTCTCAATTGTTATGAGAAAACCTGACACTTATTGATTAATTAGGATAACCTGGATTTTGCTCTAATACCTCGAGCGTATTTGTTTCTATTTGACTAAAAGGAATAGGATATAAGTTATTATACTCTTTGATTGAATTTTTAGCATACGGATTATATCGTTTAGTACGGTCATACAATAAACCCAATCTTGTGAGTGTAAATAACCTTAATTCTTCATACGCCAACTCGCGTAAACGCTCATCCAAAATATAATCAATATCAACTTCTCCAGGAGTAACGTCCGATGCATTTGCACGAGAACGAAGCCTATTTATATCGTCTGCAGCTAACCCTGTTTGCCCTTTTCCAAGATAAGCTTCGGCACGTAGCAAATAGGTTTCGGCTAGCCTAAAGAAATAGAAGTCTTTGTGTATAAAGGCATTTATGGAAACGATTCCTTCTTCAACATTATCGAGAAGCTCTACAGGCTGATCGTTCCATCGGGAATTTTTAGTATGTATCGGATACCAGTTACGTACGGTATCATTTGCAGAAGAAAACATACTTGGATCTAAATCCATACCAAAATAAGCAGATTCTGGATTACGTACTTTTGCAGTACGAAGGATATTGTATTCAGAATTTCTGATATCATTATTATAATCACTTTGCCAAATTCCTTCAAAAAGATGATATATACCTCTTAACCAGCCTATTGACCATCCTCCCATGTCTTCATAATGCCAATAGTTAATATAAGCTGGTTTTCCATCATCTAAAGTTAATGCAGCATATTCTGGTCCTGTAAACGCACCTAAATGCCACCATCCATTATTTGAACCATTATTTTGGTAATCAAATTGTAGCACCCATAATCCCTCTGTATTTCCACTTGCCCTATTATAATTTCCATACCTAAATAAATCTGAAAACACATCTCCAGGCTCATCTAGCTTAGCACCAAAACGACTTGTCATCAAAGCTGTAGCAGGGTCATCAATGGCCGCTGAAGCCGCAGCAATAGCATCATCCCATCGTTCTAAAGATATATAGATTTCTGAAAGCAGGTGATTTGCAGTTGCGTTATTTAACTGACCATCTTGAGCCACTCCAGTTCCTAAAAGATTTGCTACGGCAAACTCCAAATCACTAGCGCATTGTTGGTATACCTCTGTTCTTGTAGCTCTTACAAAATCACGTCTAGGTGATGTAATTTCTTCAAGAATAATAGGAACCCCTCCGTAAAGGTTAGCCAAGAAACGGTATCCTATAGCTCTAAAAAACATCGCTTCTGCTTTTAACCTGTTTTTCTCGGCAGCATCAAACTCAGCATTTTCAATATTAGAAAGGATAACATTAGCGTCGTATATAAGTTTAAAAAAACGATCCCATGATTTGCTGGCGGTAGCATTAAAAGGCGTTAACTGCGTGTAATCATTTAAATACCAATTTACTTCAATTGCATTGATACATAAATCTGTGCCCATTAAATAAAACTCTTTATCATTTGCAGACACCTTTATCATATAGTCCCTAAACTGCCCATAAAGTTTATTAAGAGCTGTTTGGTAATTTGCAGGTGTAACATAGGCATTAGCTGTTGAATAAAAATCCAAGGCCTCTTCTTTAAGAATCTCATCTTCATCACATGAGAAACATAAAAGCATTAAAATTGCTAAATAAAATATATTAAATTTCATAATTTTTTTTTTAAAATTCTACATTAAAACCAAAGGTGTAATTCTTCATAACTGGGAAGGCCCTAGACTCTATTCCTATATTTGCCTCCGGATCCCAGCCCTTCCACTTGGTCCAAGTAGCCAAATTTGTTCCACTTACGTATAGCTTTAAGGAGCTTAAACGCAACTGCTGTAATAATTTTTTGGGAAAGTTATAAGAAAAAGAAACATTTTGAAGTCTAACAAAGTTACGTTGTTGATGTAACGTAGGTCTCACCGCTGCCGTTTGATTTAATTGGGGATATGTAGCATTAGGATTATTTGGTGTCCAGTAATCCCATCCTGGATACGCATAATTTAATACGTTGTTTCCTGTAGTCCATCCACCCTCTTGGATATCGGCATTTCCATAATAATAATCTTTTCCCCCTTGAACAGTATTAATGAAAATCATAAGATCAAAATTCTTGTATGAAAAGTTATTTTTCAACCCTAAACGGTATGAAGGATCTGTAAATCCTAAAATCTTACGATCACCTCCTGGAGTAATATCTCCGCTGTTATCTAAATCTGATAATTTATAAGAACCTGGAGTAAAGCCAGCTAGTATATTTCCATTGATTTCATCTTCTACTTGCCACATTCCATCAATTTCATAGTCATACCAAACTCCTAATGGCTCTCCAATAAATATACTATTTGAAACCAAATCATCTTCCCTACCGTCACCATCGTCATCACGTCCTAAAATGGTTGCTACTTTATTTCTGTTTCTAGAAAAGTTAAGACCAACATCCCAAGAAAAACTATCTGTTCTAACTGGTGTTGCACTTAAATTAATTTCTAAACCTTTATTGTCTATTTGACCAATATTAGTTGTTACACCTGAAAACCCGTTTACAGTTGGAATGTTAATATCGTAAAGTAAATCCTCAGTTTTGGTTGTATAATAATCTATACTGCCAAATACTTTTGAATTGAATAAACCAAAATCAAGTCCTATATTAAGTCCTGTAGTGGTCTCCCATTTTAAATCTTCATTAGGTAACCTTTCAACCGACTGACCATTTACAGGAGAAGCACCGTCTCCATATAAATATGAAGGCTCACTAGTAACAGATGCTAATGTTTGATAACGTCCTAAAGTTCTATTACCATTAACACCATATGAAGCTCTTAATTTTAAATTGTTTATTGAATTACTCTCTTCAAGAAAACTTTCATTACTAATTACCCAACCTAAAGCAACAGAAGGAAATACCCCAAATTTATTTTTCTCACTAAATCCAGAAAAACCATCTCTACGAATCGTACCAGTAAGCATATACTTATTATCATAAGTATAAAAAAGACGTGCCATTGAATACAAACTATTCTCTTCCCATGCACCAGTATCTATATTAATATTATCAGCATTACCTGCTTCAAGTGAGTTATATCCTAGAACATCATTTGTAAAAACAGAAGCCTCTGTTCTTGTAAATTCTTGAGAACGATTTTCTCTACCATAAAGTAGTGTCACATTTATATCATGAACATCATTAAATGTTTTTTTATAGGTAAGAATATTATCTAAGGTATAACTCTTATCAAAAGCATTATATTTATAACCTGTTCCTTGTTGATTTTCTCCCCAAGGATTGAAGAAATAGTGTTTATATGTAGACCTTTTTAAAGCCGCAGACAGCCTATATGATAACCCTTCAATTGGCAATTTAACGTCTGCATAAAAAGCTCCATCTATGTTCAAGCGTTCTTCTAGGTCGTCCACTTTTTGTCTAAGAAGTGGATTTAGCACCCCAGCAAACCAAGGTTGTACTATCAACTCACCGTTATCATCATATGGTGTAGTAACTGATGGTATTATGTGAATAGTGCGAATATCAGGAGAAGCGCCAGAGAAATCACTATTGGCAATAAAAGATTTAACACCTACAGATAACCAGTCCGTTATTTTATTATCAATATTGATTCTAATAGTATTTCTTTTAAAATTATCATTAACAAGAAAATTCTTTTGGTCTGTAATTCCTGTAGAGATAAAGTAACTAGTATTTTTTGATTTTCCTCTTACACTCAAATTATGATTTTGAATATCAGGACTATTGTTGGTTAGTAAACCCCACCAATCTGTATCTGTTCCATTAGCAAATCCCGCAGCAGAGAGCCCTAAGAGGCCTGTAACATTATAGTTAGGATTTAAAATAGTGTAACCAGAAGATTCTAAATAGCTGTTTCTCCAATCGTAATCTATAGCTTTTTGTGTGAACTGTTCAGTATTACTTGGTCTCAATTCCTTAGTAGGAGACAGAACAGAATAAGCGCTACTAAAACTAATTATAGGTTTTCCATCGCCTTCCCCTACTTTTGTTGTTATCATGATTACTCCGTTTGTTGCCTGTGAACCATAAACAGCTGTAGCACTAGCATCTTTAAGTACATCTATTGACTTTATATCACTAGGGTTTATGTCATTTAAACTCCCTCTGTAAATAATATTATCAACAACAATTAACGGCGATTGACTTCCTGAAATAGATGTTCTCCCCCTTATTGAAAGCGTAGTTTCCTCTCCTGCCTGTGTTGTTTGTGAAATGTTTAATCCAGGTATAGAACCTTTTATTGCTTGAAAAACATTTGCTTCAGGTGATTGTCTAAATGATTTAATATCTGCAGAAACTACAGAACCTGTCAAATCTGACTTTTTCACAGTACCATAACCTATAACCACGACTTCATCAAGACTTGCAGCATCTTCTTGAAGTATTACAGTAATTTGGTTTTGGTCATTAACGACAACTTCATTTGTTTTAAACCCCAAATAAGAAACCACTAAAACGGCATTTTGATCGGTTGTATTAATTGAGAAGTTTCCATCAAAATCTGTTTGTGTGCCGTTGGTTGTGCCTTTCTCTAGTACATTTGCACCTGGTAAGGGTTGTCCATTAGCATCTGTAACAGTCCCCGTTACTTTATAATCTTGAATTGGGTTTTGTGAATTTTCTAAAGGTATTTTCGTTATAACAATACTCTTAGAAGGAGTGATTACTACACTAAGATTAGCATTAGTTAAACTTAGATTTAATAATTTGTTTGTTTTAATAATTCCCTTTTTTACTTGAACTTTGGGAAAATCCTTAAAAACACCTTCTTCGTAAAAGAATTTATAGTCAGTTTGTTCCATAATTAGATCAAAAACTTCATCAACTGTAAGTACCTTGTCGTCGTCTATTTTAATTTTAGAATTTTGAGATGCAAGATTATAGGGGTTCAAAGAAAAAACTGTTGTGCAAAATAAGAAAACAAATGTTTTCATAACGTTCATTAAAAACCGGTTTCTATTAAGAAAACCGACATTAGTTAGTTTAATTTTCATAAATTTGTTAGTTATTAGTTGGTTAAACAAAATTTTTAATTGATTAATAAGAATACTAGGGGATAGAGCGATACTTTTGCGGGTAAACTTTATCCTCATTTTTTTTTCATTTTATTACATAGGCTTTAATTTATTTATTGTTAATATTTTTAGTTACATGTAGATTTTAATAAACCATTTTCAATACCTTGTTGTTATTTTAGTATTATGGTTTTATTTTTAATTTCATAATCATTTATAGAAGAGGATTTCATAATTGATAAAATTTCTTCAATACTCTGCTGTTTATCCAAACTTCCTTTAAATTTTATTGATTCTAACCTTTTATTTTCAAAAATCACATCAATATCATACCACCTTGATATTACTTTCATAATATCTTTTAGAGGCATTCCTTTAAAACTAAAAATGCCATTTTTCCATGATACCACGGCATTAACATCAACTTCGGTAATTGTAAGGTTATTATTTTCTAAATCTAAGTTTGATTGTTGATTGGGTACTAAATCAAATTTTGAATTACCATTATCAATTACTACTTTACCTTCAACCAAAGTGGTGTAAACAGTTCTTTCGTCTTTATAGGCTTTTATGTTAAACTCTGTACCTAAAACTTCTATTTCTTGAGATTGATTGAACACTCTAAACTTAGAACCATTATGATCAGTACTAGGTGATACATCAAAATACGCTTCACCATAAACAAGTTCTACTTGGCGAGGTTCTCCTTCTATAAAACTTGTTGGATATTTTAATTGGGATTCCGAATTTAACCAAACTTGTGTGCCATCAGATAATTTTATAAAAAATTGACCTCCTCTTGGTATTGTTAAATAATTGTATGCAATATCTTTTGAGTTGGTATTTTTAACTTCATAAACTAATTGTTCACCATTACTGTTTGCTCTTAGTGTTTGGTAAGTCCTCCCTTTTTCTAATATAACCACAGAACCGTCATCTAAAGTTAATATTGCTTTCTCTGTACCTGGTTCAATTTCATTATTTACTTTTGTTAGAGAAGGTTCAACAGGAGTGTTGAATATATTTTCTTTAATAAAATATGTAGTAGTTAACAATCCAATGAATATAGCAGCGGCGGCATATTTCCAGATTGGAAATTTCTTTTTTGTGGGTATTTGTTTGCTCTTGGTTACCTCTAAAATATTATTATAAATGGTATTTGCTGCATTTTCATCCATGTCTGGATACATGTCTAAAGATTTAGATATGTCTTCTACTGTTGGGAAATCTGACAAATCTTTGGATTTTTTGAAATATATTACTATTTGGTCAACCTCTTTTTCTGAACATTCACGTTTAATAAATTTTATCAATAATTCTTTCATTTTGATAGATTTCATTGTTGATTAAAGTATTGTAGATATATATAATACCCCTGAGAGCTCATGGAATACTATTCAAATTAATATTTTTTTTATAAAATTTTTAAGAATATGGTAATTTAAGGTGTCTTAAATTAGGAAAACCCAACACTAATAGGTTACACCTAAATAAAAAAAAGTTTTATAAAAGCACTTTTACAGATTAAAAAATAGAGTATTTCATTAGTTTAAAACCAACTCTCATAAAATAATAAAAGCATAAGTCCGATATCTTCATTTTCTAACATAAAATTGCGAAGCGTCTCTAAAGCTTTACTCATTTGATTTCGAACTGTGCTAATTGAAATCCCTAATTCGGATGCAATTTCTTCATAAGTCTTATCTTGATTTCTAGACATTTCGAAAATTACTCGCCTTTTTGGTGATAATTTATTTAAAGCTTTTACTTTTAGAGATTCTAATTCTGATTCTCGAATATAGAGGTCTGTTGAATTGGAGGATTTTTGACTTTTATAAAAAATTTCTTCTCTAAGTCTTTTCGTATTAGCAGCTATTTTAAGGAATTTAATAGTTTTATTTCGGGTGATTGTAAAAATATAGGACTTAAATGACAGTTCAGCATTCAAAGATTCTCTCTTCATCCATATCTTCATAAATACATCCTGAACTATTTCTTTAGCATAGTCTTCAGAATAAACCATGCTGAGACTGAACTTATACAAGTCATTCCTATATTTATCAAAAAGCTTTCGAAAGGCGTTTTCATTACCCTTAATAAGCTCTTTAACTAAAAATAAATCATTATTCTCTTTTTTTTCTGACATATAACCAAAATAACAGCTATAATTTAAAGATTTAATATTATTTACAATTATAAGAATATTTTGCTTTATTTACGTCTGTTAGATTAGATTAATAAACTACACCCTCGAATTCTTAATATAAAACCAATTTAACCCTAGCCTGACTTCTTTTAAAGAATAAAGATTTATTTTTGAGTTGTTCACCTCAATTTAATGGTATTTAAAAACTGGTAGTGCAAAAAAAATTAAGCTCACCTTATTTTAATTTTTTGAGTTATTAATTTAGTTTCCATACAATTTGTTTTTGTG